>JAEEGI010008674.1_pt1 | contig 22404 bp, 21 predicted proteins | sample 8958751 | NCBI WGS metagenome assembly JAEEGI01 (sample SAMN16246545, study PRJNA631951) | gut metagenome | biome: gut microbiome; feature: rumen; material: KS-attached | host: Bos | place: Iran: Karaj | collected 2018-10 | reverse complement strand
GTACGCCATGCCCTACGACATCGAGTTCCGCGACGACATGCCCAAGACGCTTGTCGGCAAGGTGGCCTACCGCCAGCTCGAGGAAGAGGAGCTGGCAAAGATCAAGGCGGAAGAAGAACAGAAAAAGGAAGCTTGAGCCGCTTCCAACGAAAAGAGCCGCGGTCGGATGGACCGCGGCTCTTTCCTGCGCCCCAAACGGCGCGGAGCGCCGGCGCATCTTTTGACGGCGGGGCGGATGGAAAACGGCTTTTGAGTTTCGGTCAGGCAGGCGGACGGGACGATCCGGCCTGTTTTTCGTTTTTGAGAGAATGGATCGAAGCGGCGCGGAATAGGATGAAACGAGGTGATCGCATGATCGAAACCGCTTTTCTGCTGCTGATGAACAGCATGCTGCTGATGCTCCGCATCACGCCGCTTGATTCCTTTCCCCGCCCGCTCAGCCGCGCCGAAGAGGAAGAGGCGCTCGCACGCTGGGAGCAGGGAGACCTCGAGGCGCGCAACCGGCTCGTTGAGCACAATCTGCGTCTTGTGGCGCACATCATCAAAAAGTACTATTCCCAGAGCGAAGAGACGGACGATCTCATTTCCATCGGCACGATCGGGCTGATCAAGGGGATCAACAGCTACCAGCGCGACAAGGGAGTACGTCTGACGACCTACGCGAGCCGCTGTATCGAAAACGAGATCCTGATGCACTTCCGGAGTCAGAAAAAAAGCGCTTTGAACGTCAGCCTCTCGGACGCGATCGAGACCGACGATGACAGCGGCGCGCTCTCGCTGCTGGACGTCGTCGCGCAGGAGGAGGATCTGGCGGAGCGTATCTGCGACAACGAGCTTTGCGCGCAGCTGCACGTCCTGATCGCACGCACGCTCGACGAGCGGGAGCGAAAGATCATCACGCTGCGCTACGGACTCGACGGCGGCGAGGGACGCACGCAGCGCGAAACGGCGAAGCTCTGCTCGATCAGCCGTTCGTACGTCTCGCGTCTCGAAAAGCACGCGCTGGAGAAGCTGCGGCGCGCAATGGAGAAGGACGGTTGACAAACACGCGGCAGGTGATACAATACAGAAAAACAACAGAGGAGAGGAAGAAATGAAGATCCTCGTCGTCAACGGACCGAATCTGAACATGCTCGGCGTTCGGGAGAGAGAGATCTACGGTACACAGAGCTACGCCGAGCTCTGCGCCTTTATTGAGGCGTGCAGCGCGCAGCTGGGCGTTGCGTGTGAACTCTTCCAGTCCAACTATGAGGGGGCGATCGTCGAGCGCATCCAGCAGGCGCTCGGCCGCGAGGATGCGATCGTCATCAACCCCGCCGCTTACACGCACACCAGCATCGCCATCCTCGACGCGCTCCGGGCCGTCGCGCTGCCGGCTGTCGAGGTGCATTTGAGCGATCCCGCTGCGCGCGAGTGTTTCCGGCAAGTCTCCTACGCGGGGATGGCCTGTGAAAAAACCGTCTCCGGAAAAGGCTTCGAGGGCTATCGCGAGGCCCTCATATACCTGGCCGAAAGGCTGAAAAATGCCTGAAACGGCGGCTGCGCGCGGGGTGACTTGTATTTCCGCGAAAAAAGTGATATACTGTCACTTACGATTCTACAGAAAGGCTGGTGCGGACATTTGAGAAGAAACAAGCTCGCTTGGGTCCTGCTCACTGCGGCGCTTTGTCTGATGCTCTATACCATCGTCGTCATGCGCAGTGACAACCGCATTTCCGTGATCCTCGGCGGCACCGACGGCGCCTTTGTCCAGTCCGACAGCCTGACCTTTGCCGACCCCAACGCGCCTGTCGACACCCCCGAGCCGACCGTCAACATCTGGCCGGACATTGACATCACCCAGCCGCTGTATACGATAGTCAACGATGAGAACCCCCTCAGCGCGCCTTTCGAGCCCGACTCGGACAAGGTCGACAGCCAGTACTGCTTCTCCGCAACGCTCATCGACGTCCGTGCCAAGCAGCCGCTTGAGGAGATGCTGCAGGCCTGCCGCGACGCCGGACATCCGATCTACGTCATCGCCGCCTACCGCTCGTATTCCTATCAGAACAACCTGTTCAACAGCATGGCCAGCCAGATCGCCTACGGCATGGGGCTGACGGGCAAGGACGCCTATCTGGACCCCGAATACCAGAAGGCGGCCGACCAGGCCCGCAAGCTCGTCATGTTCCCCGGCACCAGCGAGCACCAGTTGGGCCTGGCCGTGGATCTGATGGACAAGAACTATCGCCACCCGATCTACGAAAACATGGATCAGGAGATGTTCGAGTGGCTCGACGCGCACTGCGCCGAGTACGGCTTCATCAAGCGCTATCCGACGCGCAAGCTGCTGCTCACCGGTTGGGACGAGCCCTGGCACTACCGCTACGTCGGCAAGGAAGCCGCGACCTTTATCATGGAGCACGGCATCTGTTATGAGGAGTTCTACGCGCATTACAATCCCGACTTTACATACGGCTGACGAACGCCCCAGGCAAGACGAAAAAAACACTTGCAATCTCTGCTTTTGAGTGGTATTATTAAACAGTAAGGATTATGGTTAGACAAGAGTGGGTTCCAACCCACTCTTTTTTGTGAGAAAAAATCAAAAACTGCGCGCGCTGCGCGGAAGGTGAGAACATGAGCAAACTGACTGACAGGATCGCGGAGCTGGCCAGGCCGATCATCGAGCAGGAGGGCTGCAGCCTCTGGGACGTGGAGTACCTCAAAGAGGCGGGCACCTGGTATCTGCGGATCTTCATCGACAAGACCGGGGGCGTGAACATCGACGACTGCGAGCGGATCAGCCGCCGTCTCGACGAGCTTCTCGACGAGGCGGATCCGATCCCGGAGAGCTACGTCTTTGAGGTCGGCTCGGCCGGCATCGAGCGGGAGCTCAAGCGCCCGAGCGATTTCGAGGCCTTTCTCGGCAGCGAGGTCGAGGTGAAGCTCTATCAGCCCGTGGACGGAAAGAAGAGCTTTATCGGAAAGCTGTGCGGCTACGAGGACGGCACGACGGAGATCGAGGTCCGGGGGAAAAGCCTTCGTTTCAATAAGCAGCAGACCGCGCAGGTAAGACTGCACGCAACGATATAAAAAGGGGTATAGAACAATGAACGCTGAATTCTTTGCAGCCATCGAAGAACTGGAAAAAGAAAAGGGAATCTCGCGCGAGTATATGTACGACAAGATCCGGCAGGCGATGTTCGCCGCCTTCCGCCGCGACAACCCCAACTGCGAGGATAACGTCGAGATCATCCTCGACGAGGATAAAAAGCGGATCGAGATGAACGTCAACAAGACCGTCGTCGAGGACGTCGAGGATCCCTCGCACGAGATCACGCTCGACGCGGCGAAGAAGATCGTCAAGCGCGCGAAGCTTGGCGACGTCATCCCCATCCCCGTGGAGACGAAGAAGTTTGGCCGTATCGCCGCTCAGGCCGCCAAGCAGGTCATCATCCAGGGCATCCGCGAGGCCGAGCGCGGCATCATCTATGAGGAGTTCACCTCCAAGGAGCACGAGATCCTGACCGGTATCGTCTCGCGCATCGAGCCGCGCACCGGCAGCGTCTCCATCCGCATCTCCTCAAACAGCGAGTTCACCGAGGCCATGCTTTCCCCGAACGAGCGCATCCGCAACGAGGTCCTGCGCGAAGGCGACCGGATCAAGGTCTATGTCGTCGAGGTCAGAAACTCGACCCGCGGCCCGCAGGTCCTCATCAGCCGTACGCACCCGGGACTTGTCAAGCGCCTCTTCGAGCTGGAAGTGCCCGAGATCTACGACGGCATCGTCGAGATCAAATCCATCGCCCGTGAAGCGGGAAGCCGCACGAAAATGGCGGTTCTCTCGCACGATCCGGACGTCGATCCCATCGGCGCCTGCGTCGGTCCGAAGGGCGGCCGCGTAGCGAGCATCGTCAACGAGCTCGGCGGCGAAAAGATCGATATCATCAAATACAGCGAGACGCCGGAGGACTATATCGCAGCCTCCCTCTCGCCCTCCGAGGTACTGGACGTCACCATGCTTGAAGACGGCAAGAGCTGCCGCGTCGTCGTGCCGGACAATCAGCTCTCCCTCGCCATCGGCAAGGAGGGGCAGAACGCCCGTCTCGCAGCGAAGCTCACCGGCTACAAGATCGATATCAAGAGTCAGTCGGAGGCCTGAAAGCGATCCTGAAACGAAAGGCGGTCGTGGACATGCAAAAGAAAATACCGATGCGGCAATGTCTCGGCTGCCGCGAAATGAAAGAAAAGCGCGAACTGATCCGCGCCGTCCGCTCGCCGGACGGGGTGATCAGCCTGGATTTCAGAGGCAAGGCGCCCGGCAGGGGAGCATATCTGTGCCGAAACGCCGCGTGTCTGAAAAAGGCTGTGAAGAGCAAGGCGCTCGAGCGCGCCTTCTCCGCGCAGATCCCTGCGGAGGTCTATGAGAGACTGGAGAGGGAAATGGAGGCGGAGCATGAGGGATAAAGCGCTTAAACTCCTGGGCCTGATGCGCGTGGCCGGTGCGATCGAGATCGGCGCCGACCGGGCCGCGGAGGCGACGGCCGCCGGGAAGACCCGGCTGTTGCTGCTCGCTTCCGATGCGGGCGAGAACGTGCTGCGGAAAGCGGAACATGCGCTCGCCGGAAAACGCGCGATCAGGCTGGAACTGCCCTTTACGAGAGAAGAACTGGCGGGAGCTCTGGGGATCGGAGACTGCACGATGGCAGCCGTCACGGACATGGGCTTCGCGGAGACGCTGCTGGGACAGCTCGCTGTCCTGGATGCGGAGAAATACGCCGCACCCGCCGCCGCGATTGCGGCCAGGCATGAGAAGATGCGCCGCCGCAAGGCCGAAAAAGGGCATGAGAAGACGAATGGAAAGAGGAGGACGAAACGATGAGTATGATCAAATACAGAGTGCACGAGGTAGCGAAGGATTTTGGGATGCCGACCAAGGCGGTCACCCAGATCCTGACGGACTATGTCGCGACTCCGAAAAATCATATGCAGGTGCTGGAGACCCCTGAACTGGACGTGGTCTTTGAGTATATCACCCAGCACAATCAGGTCGAGAGTCTTGAGGAGATCTTCAAGGTCGAGCCGAAGCCGGCTCCCGCTCCCCAGACGGAGGGGAAGAAGACCGAGAGCGCGCCCGAGAAGACGGACAGCGCCGCAAAGGCTGCGCCGAGCGTTCCGGGCACGAAGAGCGCGCCCGCTCCCGAGCCGCCCAAGCCGGTCAAGCAGAACAAGCCGCATGTGCCGCGGCAGGTCGCGGAGAAGCGCGTCGTCGATACGAGAGGCGGCGGTGCGGTCAACATCGAGAAATACAACGAAAAGTTCGAGGATCTTGCCGGCTCCCGCGGCGGCAACAATCTCCGGAGCGCCGGCGGCGGCAAAAAGGAGAAGATCGGCGGAAAGAACAAGCAGCGCCAGAACGCCCAGCAGCAGAGCTCGGCCAAGCGCCGCCAGGAGGAGCGCAACAAGATGCAGCGCCTCCAGCTCGAGATTGCCAAGAAGCAGCCGCTGAAGGTGGAAATCCCCGACGAGATCGCCGTGGGCGAGCTCGCCTCCCGCATGAAAAAGACGGCGGCCGAGGTCGTCAAGCAGCTGTTCAAGCTCGGCGTCTTCGCCTCCGTATCCGACGTGATCGACTACGATACCGCCGCGCTCGTCGCGATGGAGCTCGGCTGCAAGGTCGAGAAGGAAGTGATCGTCACGGTCGAGGAGCGGCTGATCGACGATCACGCCGACACCGAAGAGGAGCTCGTTCCCCGCGCGCCGGTCGTGGTGGTCATGGGCCACGTCGACCACGGCAAGACCTCGCTGCTCGACTACATCCGCCATGCGAACGTCGCCTCCGGCGAGGCCGGCGGCATCACGCAGCATATCGGCGCCTATACCGTCGAGATCAACGGCAGCCCGATCACCTTCCTCGACACCCCGGGCCACGAGGCCTTTACCTCGATGCGCGCCCGCGGCGCGATGGTCACCGACGTGGCGATCCTGGTCGTCGCGGCGGACGACGGCATCATGCCGCAGACCGTTGAGAGCATCAACCACGCGAAGGCGGCGGGCATCCCGATCGTCGTCGCGATCAACAAGATGGATAAGGTCGGCGCAAACCCGGAGCGCATCAAGCAGCAGCTGACCGAGTACGATATCGTCAGCGAGGAATGGGGCGGCGAGACCATCGTCTGCCCGATCTCCGCAAAGACCGGCGCCGGCGTCGACACGCTGCTGGAAAACCTCGTGCTGCAGGCCGAGGTCCTGGAGCTGCGCGCCAATCCCAACCGCGCCGCAAAGGGCACCGTCATCGAGGCGCGCCTCGACAAGGGCCGCGGCCCGATCATGACCGTGCTCGTGCAGAACGGCACGCTCAAGCTCGGCGACATCATCATCGCCGGCACCAGCGTCGGCCGCGTGCGCACGATGATCAACGACAAGGGCCAGCGCGTCACCGAGGCCGGCCCCTCCACGCCGGTGGAGATCTCCGGCATGAGCGAAGTCCCGAGCGCGGGCGACATCTTCAACGCCGTGAACGACGAGCGCATGGCCAGAGAACTCGCCGAAGAGCGTCGCATCCAGCAGGCGAGCGGCGCGACGACCGCCAAGAAGGTCAGTCTCGAGGACCTGTTCAGCCAGATCCAGGCCGGCGAGATGAAGACGCTCAACCTGATCGTGAAAGCCGACGTGCAGGGCTCCGCCGAGGCGGTCAAGTCCTCGCTCGAAAAGATCTCGAACGACGAGGTCCGCGTCAAAGTCATCCACAGCGCGGTCGGCGCGATCAACGAAAGCGACGTCATGCTCGCCGCCACCTCCGGCGCGATCATCGTCGGCTTCAACGTGCGTCCCGACAACGCCGCGCGCGACAGCGCCGCGCGGAGCAACGTGGATATGCGCATGTATCGCGTCATTTACGACTGCATCAACGAGATCGAAGCCGCCATGAAGGGCATGCTGGCGCCGAAGTTCAAGGAAAACATCATCGGCCACGCCGAGGTGCGCGAGACCTACAAGGTCTCCAAGATCGGCACCGTCTGCGGCTGCTACTGCACCGACGGCAAGATCCAGCGCGGCTGCCAGGTCCGCGTGCTGCGCGACAACATCGTCATCCACGAGGGCGAGCTGGCTTCGCTGCGCCGCTTCAAGGACGACGTCAAAGAGGTCGCCTCCGGCTACGAGTGCGGCATGCAGATCGAGAAGTTCAACGACATCAAGGTCGGCGACGTGATCGAGTGCTTCGTGATGCAGCAGATCTGAGCACCGGGCGATCCATGGAGGAAAAACGATGCCTTCCAATAAACTTGCAAGAACGAACGACGATATCCAGTTTGTGATCTCCAAACTCCTGCGCGAGGTCAAGGATCCGCGCGTACAGCAGGGGATGATCAGCGTCACCCGCGTCGAGACGACGGGCGACCTGCGCTATTCCAAGATCTGGCTTTCCGTGCTGGGCATGAAGGATGAAAAGGAGTTCCGCCGCGGCCTGCGAAGCGCCTCCGGCTTCCTGCGCAAGGAACTCGCCGGCGCAATGAAGCTGCGCTACACGCCGGAGCTGATCTTTGAGATCGACCACAGCATCGAGTACGGCGCGCATATCAACGAGGTCATCAACAGCCTCGAGATCAAACACGACGAGGATGAGGAACATGAAGACCAGTGAGGCGGCAAAGCTCTTTGCCTCGAAGGATGATTTTCTGCTTCTGACCCACAGAAATCCCGACGGCGATACGGTCGGCAGCGCCGCCGCGCTCTGCCGCGCCCTGCGCCGCGCGGGCAAAACGGCGTACCTTTTCCGCAACGATGAGATCACGGCGAAGTACCGCCCCTTTGCGGAGCCGTACCTGGCGCCGGAGGGCTATGCGGGCCGCTTCACCGTCGCGGTCGACATCGCGGCGGAAAAGCTGCTCCCGACCGGCTTTTCCGGAAAGGTCGACTTCTGCGTCGACCACCATCCCTCCAACACCGGATACGCGCCAAAATCGCTGATCGCGCCGTCCAAGGCATCCTGCGGCGAGATCGTGATGCAGCTCATCAAGGCGCTGAACGGCAGTATCGAGCCCGAGGAGGCGGACCTGCTCTACGTTGCGGTCTCCACCGACTGCGGCTGCTTCGTCTACGCCAACACGAAGGCCGACACGCTGCGCGCGGCGGCCGAGCTGCTGGACTGCGGGGCGCACAATCAGGAGCTGAACGTCCGGCTCTTCCGAAAGGTCTCCCGCGCCCGCATGAAGCTCGAGAGCATGATCTTCTCGGGCATGGAATACTATCGCGGAGGAAAGATCTCCTTCGTCACGATCACGCAGGATATGCTGCGCGCTGCGGGCGCGGTTGAGGATGACCTCGACGACATCTCCGGCCTCGCAGGAAGAGCCGAGGGCGCGGTGCTGAGCATCACGCTGCGCGAGCAGGAAAACGGCGAGAGCCGCATCTCCCTGCGCTCATCGCCCGAGGTCGACTGCAGCGAGATCTGCGCCGTTTTCGGCGGCGGAGGACACGCGATGGCCGCGGGCTGCACGATCCAGTCCTCGCCCGAGAAAGCGAAGCGCATGCTGCTCGACGTGATCGACGAGGTCTGGAAATGAACGGCATTCTGCTCGTCGATAAACCGCAGGACTGGACGAGCTTCGACGTCGCCGCAAAGATCCGCGGCCTTTGTGCCACGCGGCGCGTCGGACACTCCGGCACGCTCGATCCGCTCGCAACGGGCCTGCTCGTCCTGTTTCTCGGCCGGGCGACACGAGCCGTTTCCTTTGCCGAGGCGCACGATAAGCGCTATCTGGCCTCTTTCAGACCCGGTCTCGTCACGGACACGCAGGACATCACTGGCCGCGTGCTCGAGCGCTGCGAGCGCAGCGTGACGGAGCGGGAGCTGGAGGAGGCTTTGTCCGCCTTTCGCGGTGAGATCCTGCAGACTCCGCCGATGTACAGCGCGATCCGTATCGGGGGACAGCGGCTCTACGATATCGCACGCCGCGGCGGCGAGGTGGAGCGCGCGCCGCGGGCGGTCACGATCCGTTCGCTCGAGCTGCTCGGGCGGGACGAAAACGGCGATTTTCTGCTCGACGTCCGCTGCTCGAAGGGCACCTACGTGCGTACGCTCTGCGACGACATCGGCCGCGCGCTCGGCGTCGGGGGCTGCATGAGCGCTCTGCGCCGCACCGAGGCCGGCTGCTTTTCCGTGGCGGACGCGCATACGATGGACGAACTCTGCGCCGCAGGAAGAGAGGGGATCGAAAAGATGCTCCTCGGCGTGGACGCGCTGTTCCCGGAGCTGCCGCGCGTGACCGCGGACGAAGCGGCGGAACGGCAGATCCGCTGCGGAAGCACATTCGAAAGCGACGCGGCGGACGGGCGCTGTCTCGCGTACTCCGAGAGCGGCGAGCCGCTCGCGCTCTGCGAGGCGAAGGGCGGCACGCTGCGCACGATCAAAAGTTTTTTTGAGGTTTGAGGCTTATGGCTGATTTCAAGCGCGCCGTCGCGATCGGCTTCTTCGACGGCGTTCATATCGGGCACGCCGCGCTGCTGGAAAAGACAAAGCAGCGCGCCGCCGGGAGCGGCGCGGTTCCTTCCGTCGTGAGCTTTGACGTCCATCCGGACAACCTGGTCTTCGGCGGCGAGGTGAAGCTCATCAACAGCGCCGTCGGGCGCGAGGATCTGATCCGGCGCCTGTTCGGCATCGACGACGTGGTCTTCCTGCACTTCAACCGGTACCTCATGCGTATGCCCTGGCGGGAGTTCATCGACTCGCTGACCGCGGAGCTGAACATCTCCCACATCGTCGTGGGGCACGACTTCTGCTTCGGCTACAAGGGCGAGGGCACGGCGGAGAAGCTCCGGGGATACTGCGGCGATAAAGGCATCGGCTGCGACGTGATCCCGGCCGTCAGGCTTGACGGCCGCGTCGTCAGCTCGACCTATATCCGCTCGCTGCTCGAAAACGGCGAGATGGAGGAGGCTCGGCGCTATCTGGGTCATCCGCATGTCCTCACCGATACCGTCCGCTCCGGCTGCCACCTCGGCAGCACGCTCGGCGCTCCGACGATCAACATGGTTTTCCCCGAGGGCGTGCTGATCCCGCGCCACGGCGTGTACGCCACGCGCGTATGCCTCGATGACGGCGAGAGCTACCCGGCCGTGACCAATGTCGGCGTGCGACCGACTGTGAGCGGCGACGCGCGCGTGAGCGTGGAGAGCCACCTGCTGGATTTTTCCGGCAACCTCTACGGCCACAGGGCGAGAGTGGAGTTTTATTCCTTTTTGCGCGACGAGGTCAAATTCGCCGACTACGAGGAGCTCTCCGCGCAGATCTCCCGCGACATGGAGGCTGCGCGGGAATATTTCGAGAAGAATAAAAACCGGCTCGCATAGGGCGAGCCGGTTTTTTGCGTGTGAATAACGGACGCCGGAGCGAACCGACGTCCGTTTGCTTTTTTTCACGCGGGGCTTTTTTTCTTTTTCGTATGGCCGCGGCCGCGGCGGCGGGACTGCGCCGCCTTCGTGCGATAAAAATCGATCGCTTCGTCCTCGGCCTTGTAGACGAGCTTGTTGGCCGTCCAGCTGTTGTCCTCGGGCTGCTTGCGGAATTTCACACGCACGAGGAAAGCGCCGTCGTCCTCGCAGGAAAAGATGTTCATGTAGCGCTGGTCGCCCTGGTTGACCCATTTCTCGGCCGCGAGGGGCTTGCCGCACACGGGGCAGCAGAGCGTGCCGATCCGCTCGTCGGCAAAAGCGGCGGCCTTGGAGATGAAGCCGGGACAGCTCTCGTGCAGCAGCGCGTCGCTGTCCTGCGCTTCGGCCTTGGGCGCGGCGCTCGGCATCCGGGAGGCGAGGATCTGCGCGGCGTCGGGATAGAGGCGCATGCCCTCGTCCATGTCGAGGTGCGTGCAGACCAGCGCGGTGTTGTACGCGTCGCCGAGGGCGTCGTGCGCGACGCGCGTCTGCTCGATGGAAAAGTGCTCCATCGCGCTGGCGAGCGATTTCTGGTTCTTGTCGCCGCCGGTCTGGAGATTGTAGATCAGCTGCAGGTTGACCCAGCCGGCGATCCAGTCCCAGTCGAGGTCGTGGATGATGATGTTCTGCTCGAGGATCCTGCGGTCGTCGCAGCCCCAGGTGAGAAAGGTGACGTCCTCGCCGCACCAGGCGCGGAACGATTCGAGCGCGTCGGGGAAGGGGAGACCGCGGGAGAGCCGCTCCTTGTCAAAGCCGGTGATCTTCTTGACCTTGTAGTGCATACGCTTGAAGTACATCGGCTTGACGTCGACGGTGAATTCCTCGCCGAGAGAGAGGTCGTCGTTGAGCTTGACGGCGCCGATCTCGATGATCTCGCCGCTCAGATGGATAGGCAGTTTGTTGAAAACGGAAGATTTGGAGCTCATCGCCTGGTTCCACTCCAGATCCACCACGATATAGTTCATAGAAAACGATCCTTTATGATTATTGACAAGGCATTATAGCACATCTTTCCGCGGATTGCACCCCTTTTTTCACACTGCGCCGAAATTCTTTGCCAAGGACGGAAGGCTGTGCTATAATCGTCTCAAATATCTCACAGGAGAAAATGCGTATGGACGGTATGACGATCGGAAAAGCGGCCCTTGCCTGCGGCGGAAAGCTCTGCGGCCGCTGCGAGCCGGAGCGCGAGCTCGGCAGCGTGGTCATCGACAGCCGCGAGGTCCGTCCCGGCGACCTCTTCGTCGCCTACCGCGGCGAGCGCCTCGACGGACACGACTATATCTCCGCGGCGCTCGACCGCGGCGCGGCCTGCTGTCTGGCCGAACGCGTCCCGGAGGGCGAGGAACGCTGCGTGCTGCTGGTCGGGAACGTGCAGGCGGCGCTCGAGCAGATCGCCGCGGCTTACCGCGACACGCTCTCGCTGCCGATCATCGGCATCACGGGCAGCGTCGGCAAGACTTCGGCCAAGGAGATGATCTCCGCCGTGCTCTCCAGCCGCTGGAGCGTGCTGAAAACCGATAAAAACCTGAACAATCAGATCGGCGTGCCGATGACGCTCTCTCGCATCACGAAGGAGCACGAGGCCGCTGTCGTCGAGATGGGGATCTCCGGCTTCGGAGAGATGTACGCGCTCACAAGGATGGTGCGACCCACGCTCGCGGTCTTTACGCTCATCGGGCACGCGCATCTGGAGTTCCTGCACGACCTCGACGGCGTGCTGCGGGCGAAGACCGAGATGCTCGAGCTTATGGACGAGAAAGCCTGCGTCATCATGAACGGCGACGATGAGAAGCTGCGCTCTTTCCCGTGCCGCCAGAGAAAAGTGACCTTCGGCATGGGCGGGGACTGCGACGTCCGCGCCGAGAACGTCCGCTCCTTCGAGGACCGTACGGAGTGCGAGATCGTCTGCGGAGCGCGCCGCCTTTGCGTCGTGATCCCGGCCTTCGGCAGACCGCTGATCTACGCGGCGCTTGAAGGCGCGGCGGTCGGCTTTGAGATGGGACTGACGGACGAGGAGATCGTACGCGGCGTCGCCTCCTTCGAAAACGTCGGCCGGCGTGCAAAGCTCATCAGGACCGGGAAGATCGTGCTTCTCGACGACTGCTACAACTCCAATCCCGACGCGCTCAAGGGCGCGATCGACTCGCTTGCGGAGCTGCCCGGACGGCAGGTGTGCATCCTCGGCGATATGCTGGAGATGGGACCCGACGCGCCGGAGCTGCACCGCACGGGCGGCGCATACGCCCGCGAGAAGGGCGTCGCGCGTCTGCTCTGCTGCGGAGAGCTCGGCCGCTTTTTCGCGGAGGGCGCGCCGGAGATCTCCCGCGTCTTCCCCGACCGCGAGACGCTGATCGCGGCGCTGGGCGAGGAGATCCGCGAGGGGGACAGCGTGCTCGTCAAGGCCTCGCGCGGCGCGCACTTCGAGACGATCTCCGAGGCGCTGAAGGTGCTGTGAGATGAGCGGAAGGAAGATCGTCCTGCTGGACCTGGACGACACGATCCTCGATTTCGGGACGGCCGAGCGCAAAGCCCTGTCCGGCGCGCTCGAGGAGCTGGACATCCCCGCCGACGAGGCGCTGCTGCGCCGCTACAGCGAGATCAACCGTTTCTGCTGGCAGCAGCTCGAGCGCGGCGAGATGACGCGCGGCGAGCTGCTCGTCGGGCGCTTTGAGAGGCTCTTCCGGGAGAAGGGGATCGCCTGCCCGCCGGAGCTGGCGCAGGAGAAATACGAGGAGCGCCTCGCGATGGGGCATTACTTCGTGCCCGGCGCGCCGGAGCTGCTCGAGGAGCTGCGGAATGATTACGATCTGTATATTATCTCCAACGGAAATCTGCACATCCAGGAGAGCCGCCTTGCGAGCGCAGGCATCGCGCCGTATTTCAAAGGGATTTTCATCTCCGAGCAGATCGGAGCCGACAAGCCCTCGCGCGCGTTCTACGACCGCTGCTTCGCGCAGATCCCCGGCTTTCGCCGCGAGGACGCCGTGATCGTCGGGGACAGCCTGAGCTCGGATATACAGGGAGGAATCAATGCCGGCGTTACGACCTGCTGGTTCAATCCCTCGGGCGCGCCCCCGGCGGGGGAGATCCGTCCGGATCACAGCTTCTCCTCACTCTCCGAGCTGCCCGCCCTGCTCAAAGCGATCTTCGCATAAAAAACGACCCGGTCCGAGGACCGGGTCGCTCGCTTTCGATCGGATCAGAGAAAGAAATGGATGGCTAACAGGAGCAGCACGCCGGGGATCCCGAGGAAACCGACGACGAGCGCGTTGACAAGCGTCAGCGACAGCTCGATCCCGATTTCGCCGCCGAAGAAATTGATCAGCCAAAGCAGGACGAAGCCCAGCAGCGTGTTGATCAGCAGCTTGAGCGCGAAGCGGATCGGCTTGGAGAGCAGCTTGAGCAGCAGGATCACGCCGAGCACGATCGCGGCGATGACGATGATGAGGGGAAGAGAATCCATTTGCGCTTCCTTTCTCAGGCAGGAATTGGCTTGTGTATTGCGGCGCGCGCGGGGCATGCTATCTGCGGACAAGGACCGTTGCGGGCGAGACAGAGAGAGTCCCGCGGCAGGATGTGCCCGTACCTACGGTATAGGGATACATCGAAAACGGAGAATTGTCAAGTGGAAGCATGACTTCCGCCGGACGGGGCGGCATCCGCCGCTCCGTCTGTTTTTTCGCGGGCCGTCGCCGGCCCGCTTTTTCTCATTTTGCGCCCTGCGGCGAGGGGCTTGAAAAGCGGGGCGATCTTTGTTATACTATATAGACGGATTTGAAAAGAACAGAGAAACGAACCCCACAAGATATTGTATGGAAGGGCAACGGCATTTATGAGCAAGAGCAGCGCCGCATACGGCAACGAAAGCATCTCCCAGCTCAAGGGAGCGGACCGCGTCCGGAAACGTCCGGGCGTGATCTTCGGCTCCGACGGGCTGGACGGCTGCGAGCACGCGGTCTTTGAGATCCTCTCCAACTCCATAGACGAAGCGCGCGAGGGACACGGCGAGCTGATCATCCTGACGGCCTACGAGGACAAGTCCATCGAGGTCGAGGACTTCGGCCGCGGCTGCCCGGTCGACTGGAACCCGGTCGAAAAGCGCTTCAACTGGGAGCTCGTGTTCTGCGAGCTCTATGCCGGCGGCAAGTACAGGAACGCCGACGGGGGCGACTACGAGTACTCTCTCGGCCTCAACGGCCTGGGCTCCTGCGCGACGCAGTATTCCTCGGAATACATGGACGTCACGGTCTGGCGCGACGGGAACAAATATCAGCTCCATTTCAAGAAGGGAAAGGTCTGCGGCAAAAAGGGGCAGGAGCTGTCCGTTGAGCCGAGCGACCGGAAAAAGACCGGAACGCTGATCCGCTGGCGGCCCGACCTGGAGGTCTTCACCGATATCGATATCCCCGCGGAGTATTACGAGGACGTGCTGCACAAGCAGGCCGTCGTCAATGCGGGCGTGACCTTCCGGCTGCGCATCCAGCACGGAAACAAATTCGAAACGAAGGAATACCGCTACGAGAACGGTATCGCCGACTACGTGCGCGAGATCGCGGGCGAGAACGCGCTGACCGCTCCGGTCTTCATCTCGGCCGAGCGAAAGGGCCGCGACCGCGAGGACAAGCCGGAATACAAGGTCAAGCTCTCGGCGGCCTTCTGCTTCTCAAACAAGGTCAATCGGATCGAGTACTACCACAACTCCTCCTGGCTGGAGAACGGCGGCGCGCCGGACAAGGCCGCGCGCAGCGCCTTCGTCTACGCCATCGACGCCTACATCAAGAAGATCGGCAAGTATCAGAAGAACGAGAGCGCCGTCAAGTTCCAGGACGTGCAGGACTGCCTCATTCTGGTGACGAACTGTTTTTCCACGCAGACCTCCTACGAAAACCAGACCAAGAAGGCGATCAACAACCGCTTCATCCAGAGCGCGATGACGGATTTCTTCAAGCAGCAGCTTGAGGTCTATTTCATCGAGAACAAGCCGGAGGCCGACCGCATCGCCGAGCAGGTGCTCATCAACAAGCGCAGCCGCGAGACGGCCGAGAAGGCCCGCCAGGGCATGAAGAAAAAGCTCTCGGGCAGCATCGACATCGCAAACCGCGTGCAGAAGTTCGTCGACTGCCGCAGCCGCGACACCGACAAACGGGAGATCTACATCGTCGAGGGCGACAGCGCGCTCGGCGCGTGCAAGCTCTCGCGCGACGCGGAGTTCCAGGGCATCATGCCTGTGCGCGGCAAGATCCTCAACTGCCTGAAGGCCGATTATGTGCGCATCTTCAAGAGCGATATCATCACCGACCTCATCAAGGTGCTCGGCTGCGGCGTCGAGGTCAAGGACAAGCACACCAAGGACCTCTCGAGCTTCGATCTGGACAACCTGCGCTGGAACAAGGTCATCATCTGCACCGACGCGGACGTCGACGGCTTCCAAATCCGCACGCTGATCCTCACGATGCTCTACCGCCTCGTGCCGACGCTGCTGCGCGAGGGCTACGTCTACATCGCCGAGTCTCCGCTCTATGAGATCGAATCGAAGGGCAAGACCTATTTCGCCTATTCCGACCGCGAGAAGGCCGAGATCCTCGACTCGCTCGGCGGCGCGAAGGCCTCCATCAGCCGCAGCAAAGGCCTGGGCGAGAACGACCCGGACATGATGTGGATGACCACGATGAACCCCGCCACGCGGCGGCTCATCAAGGTCATGCCCGAGGACGCCGAGCGCATGGCGGAGGTCTTCGATCTGCTGCTCGGCGACAATCTCGCGGGGCGCAAGGACCATATCGCCGAGGTCGGCTACCGCTATCTCGACATGGCGGACATCAGTTGAGCGGGAGGGGACGGACATGAACAACCTCGGAGGGAACAGCTACGAGCTGGCGAAGGGACGTCTGCGCTCAATCATGATCGGCGCCGCCTGCGCCTGCGCCGGCAGCGTGCTGACGCCGCAGAGCTATCTGCCGCTGAAGATGTTTTTCACGATCGCGACGATCATCCTCTTCGTCTTCACGGTCTATACAATCGTCCACGACTGCCGCTGCCCCCACTGCGGAAAGATCATCTTCTTCGGCGCGCTCAACGCCACGCACTGCCCGCGCTGCCGCAGGAGCCTGACGACCGGAAAAAAACAGAAGAAAAGCAGATAAGCTATGGCAAGGAAAAAAGACGAGACAAAGAAATACGACAACCCCAACGTCGTCGGCCTGCACGCCGCGATCGTCGAGCAGCCCATCACCGAGACGCTCGAGACGAACTACATGCCCTACGCCATGAGCGTGATCGTCTCGCGCGCGATCCCGGAGATCGACGGCTTCAAGCCCTCGCACCGCAAGCTGCTCTACACGATGTACAAGATGGGCCTGCTCACCGGAGCGAGGACCAAGAGCGCGAACATCGTCGGGCAGACGATGAAGCTCAACCCGCACGGCGACGCTGCCATCTATGAGACGATGGTGCGCCTCTCGGCGGGCTATCAGGCGCTGCTGACGCCCTTCGTGGATTCCAAGGGCAACTTCGGCAAGGTCTTTTCGCGCGATATGTCCTGCGCCGCCTCGCGCTACACCGAGGCGAAGCTCGCGCCAATCTGCGCGGAGCTCTTCCGCGATATCGACAAGGACACCGTGGACATGGCCGACAACTACGACGGCAGCATGAAGGAGCCGACGCTCCTGCCAACGGCCTTCCCGAACGTGCTGGTCTCGGCCAACAACGGCATCGCCGTCGGCATGGCGAGCATGATCTGCGGCTTCAACCTCAACGAGGTCTGCGAGACGACGATCAACTATCTGCGCGATCCGGGGCACGACCTGTTCCTGACGCTCCCGGCGCCCGACTTCCCGACCGGCGGCGAGATCATTTTCGACCGCCGCGAGATGGAGAGCATCTACAGCACCGGCCGCGGCAGCTTCCGCGTCCGCGCGCGCTGGCGCTTCGTGCCGAAGGAGAACATCATCGAGATCTACGAGATCCCGTATACGACGACCTCCGAGGCGATCATCGACAAGGTCGCGGAGCTGATCAAGAGCGGCAAGGTGCGCGAGATCAACGACATGCGCGACGAGACCGACCTGAGCGGTCTGAAGCTCGCGATCGATCTCAAGCGCGGCACCGATCCGGACAAGCTGATGCAAAAGCTTTTCCGCATGACCACGCTGCAGGACGCCTTTCCCTGCAACTTCAACATCCTCGTGGCGGGCAATCCGAGGGTCATGGGCGTCCGCGAGATCCTCGACGAATGGTGCGCCTGGCGGACAGAGAGCATCCGCCGCCGCGTGTTCTTTGAACTGACAAAGAAAAAGGACAAGCTGCATCTGCTTCTCGGCCTTGAGAAGATCCTGCTCGATATCGACAAGGCCATCGAGATCATCCGCGGCACGGAGCTCGAAAGCGAGGTCGTGCCGAACCTGATGATGGGCTTCGGCATCGACCAGGTCCAGGCCGAGTTCGTCGCGGAGATCAAGCTGCGCAACATCAACCGGGAATACATCCTCAAACGCACGGACGAGACCGAGAGCCTCGAGAAGGAGATCGAGGATCTGACCGAGACGCTCAACAGCCGCCGCCGCATCAAGTCCATCATCATCGACGAGCTCAGGCAGATCAACAAAAAATACGTTACGCCGCGCCGCTCGGCGATCGTCTATTCCGACGAGATCGAGGAGTTCGAGCCGACCGAGCAGGTCGAGGATTATCCCGTCACGCTCTTCCTTTCGCGGGAGGGCTACTTCAAAAAGATCACCGCGCAGTCGCTGCGCATGAGCGGCGAGCATAAGTACAAGGAGGGCGACCGCCTGGCCGTCAGCTTCGAGTCGGCCAACAGCCGGGAGATCCTCTTCCTGACCGACCGCCAGCAGATGTACAAGGCGAGAGTGTCCGACTTTGAGGACGGCAAGGCCTCCGTGCTCGGCGTCTATCTGCCGACGAAGCTGCAAATGGACGAGGGCGAGAGCGTGATCGCCATGATCGATCCGGGCGACTACAGCAAGCATCTGCTGATCGTCTTCGAAAACGGCAAGGCAGCGCGCATCGAGCTCGGCGCTTACGAGACCAAGACGAACCGCCGCAAGCTCATCAACGCCTATTCCGACAAAAGCCCGGCCGCCGCGGTCATGCTGATCGAGGAGGAGCAGGACGTCGCCGTGTTCGCCAGCGACGACCGCGTCATGATCTTCAACACGGCGCAGATCCTGCCGAAGAGCACGCGCAGCACGCAGGGCGTCGGCGTCATGTCGCTGAAAAAAGGCCGGAAGGTCGTGCGCGCGGTCCCGCTCCGCGACAGTGCGATCCGGAACGTTTCCCGCTACCGCGTCCGTTCGCTGCCCGCCGCCGGCGCGCTGCTCAAGCCGGAGGACCGCGAGGAGCAGCAGCTCTCGCTGATGGAGGAATGAAGCGGCCCGGCAAAAGGGACCGGGCGGAGGTTATGCAATCAGATCCCGAGGTGCGACGATGAAAAGACTGCTTGCGCTTGCAGTGGCCGTGCTGCTCATGATCCCGCTTTTGAGCGGCTGCGGCGGCGCCTTTGAAAAAGAATACGTGTCCGTCTCGGAGTACGTCCCGCCGGTACAGGCGGAAAACGACGGCGCCGAGCGGGTCACCGTACGCAATATGGCCGAGCTGAAACGAGCCCTGATCGACATGGTCTACGACGGCGCTGCCGGCGGCAGCATCGCCTTCGACGCGAATTACGACGGCAGCGCGCCCGAGGACATGGAGAGCGCCTGCTGGCAGGTGCGTACGCAGGATTCGCTGTGCGCCTACTGCGTGCGGGATCTTTCCTATGAGCTGGAGAAGATCGTCAACCACTACGAGAGCACGGTCAGCATCGACTACACAAGCTACGCCGCGGAGCTTTCCAGCATCGTGCAGCTGCCCTATGCGGTCGGGCTGGAAGAGCTGCTCTCCGGCGCGATGGAGGAGAGCCGCCCGCGCCTGACGATCCTCGTCCGCGCGAGCTCCTACAGCGCGGAAAAGGTCAAGAGCCTTGCGCTCGAGATCTACCGCAGCCATCCGACGATCTGCGTGCGCGAGCCGCAGATCACGGTGCATATGTACAGCGGCTCGGGACGCCAGCGTCTGTACGACATCAACTTTGCCTACGGCATGGCGGAGGATGAACTCATCCGCTGCAAATCGCAGCTGAAAAACCTCGACGTCATGAGCAATCTTGACGCAGCCGAACTCGACGGGGCGCATCGTGCGCTTGCCGCGTGCCGTTTTCTGACGGACAACTGCGTCTGGAACGAGGCGGCAAAGGGGAGCTGCTACGATGCGCTGATCAACGGCGAGACGAACAGCGAGGGCCTTGCCCTGGCCTATGTCGAGATGTGCCATCAGCTTGATCTCGACTGCCGCATCGTATACGGCCAGCTCGGCGGGCGGGATCACAGCTGGAACTTGATCCGCCTCGACGGCGATTTTTATCACGTCGACGTCAGCCGCTGCTACGACGACGGCTTCGCGCTCGGCTTCCTTCAGAACGACGAGAGCATGTGGAACGACTATCGCTGGAATATCTCCAACTACCCCTCCTGCAGCGGAGAGCTGAGCTATGCGGCGCTCGAAGCCGAGGACGAGCCTGCCGCGCCCGCCGCAGTGCAGGCGAGCGCAGAAACCGCGGAGGGACCGACGGAGAGCGCGCCGGAGACATGAGCGGAAAGCCGCGCCGGGATGGGGACCGGCGCGGAAAATTATTCTTGACAAAACGGTGATGTGTGATAAACTATACGCGTTGCCGATGCGGCCTTAGCTCATCTGGTAGAGCGCCACCTTGCCAAGGTGGAGGTAGCGAGTTCGAGCCTCGTAGGCCGCTCCAAAAACCTATTGCCAAGTGCAATAGGTTTTTTTGTTTGCGGGTATGGTGGAATTGGCAGACACGCAGGATTTAGGTTCCTGTGGGAGACCGTGCAGGTTCAAGTCCTGTTACCCGCACCACGGCGTCAGAAGGGCGCGGCTCCGTTCCGTTTCCGCCGCGTCCTTCTTCCTTTCCCGGCGCGAAGCGCGGCAAGGCGGCTTCGCGTCGGCGGAGACGGGGAAAAAGGGTCAGGAAACGCATATGTTCAAGACAATCAAAGCACTGTTTGTAAAGTACAGAAGCCCGATCCTCTACGTGTTCTTCGGCGGATGCACGACGCTGATCAACTGGGCGGCTTACTATCTCTGCTACAACATCGCGGGGATCGCAAACGTTCCTTCGACGATCCTCGCATGGATCGTCGCCGTGGCCTTCGCGTTTATCACCAACAAGCTATGGGTGTTCGACAGCAAGAGCTTTGAACGAAAGACGCTGCTGCATGAGATCTGGACCTTTACGGCCGCACGGCTGGCCACCGGTGTGCTCGACGTTGCGATCATGTACGTCGCCGTCGACCTGCTCGGCCGGAACGCGAATCTCTGGAAGCTGCTGTCAAACATCGTCGTGATCGTACTGAACTATGTCTTCAGCAAGCTGATCGTTTTCAGAAAAAACTGAAGCCGGATTCCGGACCGGAGCGCTGAGACGCTTTTTCAGACAAAGGAAGTGGGATCATGAGAGGAATGCACGGCCGCGTGTTTCGGGACAAGTCCCCGGAACTGGTCTTCCTCAAGCGGAACGAAAAATTCAAGGACGAAAAGGTCTGCTGCGAGGACGATCGCTTCGCGATCCAGTTTGACGGTGTTCTGCTGGACCGGAAACGGCCGCAGTCTGCGCGGGAGCGATTCACTCTGCTCGAGGAGCTGTTCGCCGAGCAGGGAGAAAAGACGGCGGCACAGCTCAGGGGCGCGTTCAATCTTGCCGTGTTCGACAAGGAGCGGCGGCGCGTCTATCTCTCAAACGATCTGCTCGGCAAGCGCGCGCTGTATTACTGCGCCTTTGAGGACGAGCTGCTTTACGCCGAGAGCTATTACGATCTGCTCGCGCTGCTTGCCGATGAGGGACGGGAGACCGAACTCGACTGCGACGCGATCCGCGCCATGGTCGAGGAAGGGGAGCTCACGGGCGATCTCTGCTATCTGCGCGAGATCCGCTATCTCGATGCCTACGAGAGCCTGATGATCGAGCTTGAACCCTGGAAGATCGAAGTGGTTCGGAATGAGCCGGAACGGCCCTGCACCGCGGACACGCTCGACGACGCGCTCGAAGCCTTTGATAGGCTCTTCTCCGCTGCCGTCGAACGGCAGTTCGCAAAGAACGCGGAGTACGGCTACCGCCAGTTTGTGACGCTCTCCGGGGGAATGGACTCGCGCGCCTGCCTGCTGCAGGGGATCCGCAGCGGCTATAGCCGTGATATCGTGTGCTTCAACTATTCGCAGTCCGGCTCCGTCGACCAGCGCGTCGCGCAGCAGATCGCGGCCGACTTCTCGCTGGATTATCTCTATTATCCAATGGACGCCGCCGTGTTTCTGACCCGCCTCTCGCAGAGCATGGACCGCAATGAGTGCCAGCAGTCTGGCTTCGGCGCGACCGGCGCCTGCACGATGGCCACGCTGCTCAATACCGCCGAGGCGGGCATCCTCCACACGGGACTGTGCGGCGGCGAACTGATGGGCGACATGATCGAACTCGAAGAGGGCGGGCTGCGCGGCAAGCTTAAGGAGATCGCAAGACGCTTCGGCTTCAAAGGCAGAGGCGCACTCTGCACGCATGAGCGGAGTTACCTGGACAATCTTCGCGCCTGCCACAATTCCTCCTCCATGTTCATCGCAAGCTGTGAGGTCGCCTCGCCCTTCCTTGACGAGGATGTCGTGGCTTTCGTCACCAGGCTCGATCCCGACTGGCTGTTCTGGCGGGCCTTCTACCGCAAGTGGATGCTGCGGTATCTGCCGAACGACTATACGACCACGTTCTTTTACGGGCCGATCGGCATCTCTCCTGCGCGGGAACTCGCCAAAAAAGGCTTTGCCTACCTGGGGAAAGCGCTGACAGGGGTGAACAGAAGAGAGATGAACCCGGTCGATTACTGGATGCAGAACCATGACGCGCTGCGCGAACAGTGCGAAAAGGAGTATGCC
>JAEEGI010008670.1_pt1 | contig 22407 bp, 13 predicted proteins | sample 8958751 | NCBI WGS metagenome assembly JAEEGI01 (sample SAMN16246545, study PRJNA631951) | gut metagenome | biome: gut microbiome; feature: rumen; material: KS-attached | host: Bos | place: Iran: Karaj | collected 2018-10 | reverse complement strand
CCGTGACTGGTATGTCGACGCCTCGAACCGCAAGATCGGCGTCCGTACCTACAACCCGTACGACTACTACGTGAAGAAGAACGCCCCGACGCAGACCCACAACATCTCGGTCTCCGGCAGCAAGGGCCGCACGAACTTCAACATCAGCCTCGGTTACCTCGACCAGAGCGGTATGCTCAAGGTCACGGACTACGACTGGTTCAAGCGCTACAACGCCAACGTCCGCGTCGACACGCAGATCAACGACTTCGTGAACGTCCACGCCGGTATGATGTACACCAACTCCACCAAGTCCTGGGCCTATGCGACTTCGTCGACGACGGCTGACGTCTGGTACTACCTCTATCGCTGGGGACCTACCTATCCCCTCGTGGACAAGGACGAGTACGGCAACAACATCCGTACGGGTGTCTATGAGCTGAAGACCGCCAACCAGGCGACCATCAAGAAGAGCTACGCCAGCGTGAACGCCGGCGCGACGATCACCCCGGTCAAGAACTGGAACATCAACGTCGACTACACCTACTCCAACAACAACTCGCAGGAGCACGATCCCGGTATCCGCTACTATGCCGGCAACAGCTGGAGCGCTCCTGTCAACGTGGACGGCACGACGATGGCCAACAACGAGTGGTATCAGTACAACGGCCTGCCCTCGAGCTTCGTGGCCAAGCAGCTCCAGCAGCAGGACTACACCTCGAGCTACGACCTGATCTATCAGGATTCCTACACCTCGACGCGCCAGACCTGGAACGTCACGACCGACTACACGCTCAACATCGCCAACGCCCATGAGCTCCGCCTCATGCTCGGTATGAACTCCGTGGACTATCGCTACACGGGTGTCTGGGGCCAGCGCAAGGACCTGCTCGACATCAGCAACCCGCAGTTCGCCCTGGCGACCGGCGCGCAGACTTCCGGCGGTTCCGCTTCCTGGAGCTCGACCCTCGGTTTCTTCGGCCGTCTGAACTACAACTATAAAGAAAGGTATCTGCTGGAGGCCAACCTCCGCTACGACGGTACCTCCAAGTTCCCGACCCACCTGAAGTGGCAGTGGTTCCCGTCCTTCTCCGCCGGCTGGCGCGTGACCGAGGAACCGTGGATGCAGGGCGTCAAGAATACCATCAGCAACCTGAAGCTCCGCGCTTCCTGGGGCTCCATCGGCGACCAGTCTGTCGGTAGTGCCCTCTATATCCCGACGATGAGCCTGATCACCGACTACTGGCAGCACAGCGGCGTGCGTGACTACGCATTCTCCACGCCCGCCCTTGTTGCGTCCGACATCTCCTGGCAGCGCATCGAGACCCTCGATTTCGGTGTCGACCTCTCGCTGTTCAACGCCATCAACCTGACGTTCGACTGGTACCGCCGTACCACGAAGGACATGATCGTCGGCATGGAAGGTCTTAACTACAACATCGGCGCTACTGCGCCTTCCGGAAACTTCGGCCAGCTGCACACCGACGGCTGGGAGGTCTCCGTCAACTATGGTCACCTCTTCGACAACGGCCTGAGCTTGAACATCACGGCAGCTCTTGCCGATGCAAAGACCATCATTGATGAATATGGTACTGCGCAAGGTATCGGCGGCTGGTACAACGGCAAGACCTACGGCGAGATCTGGGGCTACCGCGTCGACCGCCTCTTCCAGAACGACGACTTCAAGTGGGAGAACGGTAAACTCATTGAGACTTCAGACAAATATAACAAGACTTATCAGTATGCCGACGGCAAGGACTACGCGACCCAAGGTAAAATTACTTACGGTAACTATTACTCCGGCCCTGGCGACGTGAAATTCAAGGATCTGGACGGCAACGGCATTATTGACGATGGCGACAGACTGATTGGCTTCTACAACGAAAAGAATGATCCGGATCATCCCGAACGCTGGGGCATGCCCCGCTACGGCGACCTTGATGTAATCGGCAACACGACCCCGCGCTATGAGTACAGCTTCCGCGTAGATGCTTCCTGGAAGGGCTTCGACTTCTCGATGTTCTGGCAGGGCATCGGCAAGCGCGACATGCTGGGTTCCTCCTGGCTGACCGTCCCGGGCTTCAGCATCACGGGCGACGGTGGCTCTGCACAAGCATTTGCTGGCGACTTCTGGTATGAAACCAAGGATGCTTCTGGCAACGTAATCGACTCCAACTACGATGCGTTCTACCCGCGCGCCGCACAGTTGGACCGCGGCCTTAACTTTAACATGATTGCCAACGACCGCTATATGCTGAACATGGCCTACCTGCGACTGAAGAACGTCACCCTCGGCTACACCTTGCCGCAGAAACTTACCCGCAAGGCGTATATCGACAAGTTCCGCTTCTACGTCTCCCTCGAGAACTTCCTGACCTTCGACCACCTCAACGGCATTCCTATCGACGTCGAGGAAATCGCGGGTTACTCGTACCTCAACTCCAGCAACTACAACTCGAGCTTCGCGGGTGTCGGCGCGCCGGCATTCAAGAGTGCCTCGTTAGGTGTACAGCTTACCTTCTAATCAATGGTCAACAATATGAAAAGATTATCATACATTCTGATGGCATTTGCAGCACTGGTCCTCGCCAGCTGCGATCCTGCTGAGTTTCTTGACCGTACCACGCTGACCGATATGGACGACGCGTCCTACTGGACCACCGAGAACAATGTCCGGCTCTTCGTCAACGGCGCGTACGGATCCTATTTCTGCGGCTACTCCGACAACTGGGGTTCCGTCTATGCGCCGGCCTGCTACTCGTATGAGATGAGCGACGACCGTACCACCACCGGTACCCAGGCCAACATCCTTCTTTCCGTGCCGGCTGATAACTGGTATCGAGCTGAGAACGGCTACCGTGGCTACTGGCTGCAGCGCCGCGGTGCCGGCCCGTGGAACTTCGCCTACATCCGCAAGTGGAACCTCCTGATGGACCGTCTGGCCACGATGAAGGAGAACGGCAAGCTCACCGACGAGCAGTACAACCACTGGAACGGCGTGGCCCGCTTCTTCCGCGGCTGGGAATACTCCCGCTTCGTGGAGTCCTTCGGTGACGTGCCGTACTACGATCACGTCGTACGTACTGATGATCCTGACGACCAGTACAAGGACCGCGATCCCCGCTCCCTGGTCATGGACGCCTGCCTCGAGGACTTCAACTACGCCCTTGACAACGTCCGCACCAACGACGGCACCGACTACGTCAACAAGTTCGTCGTGGGTACCATCGCTTCCCGCTGCATGCTCTTCGAGGGCACCTGGTACGTCTACCACAAGACCGACGAGGCCATGAAGACCGTCAGCGACATCGACGGACACGCCAAGAAGTATCTCGAGGCCGCCCAGAAGTTCGCCGCCTATGTCATGGACAACGGCAGCTTCTCGTTCAACACCCCGAGCCACGAACTCTTCGGCCACCTCTACACCACGCTGACCGGCACGGCCAAGGAAGTGATCCTGTACCGTACCTACAACAAGACCATCCAGTCTTCGAACCAGCACTGCATCGCCTCCTACTCCGGCGGTAACGGCGGCGGCGAGGGCCAGTCGATGGCCGGCAACCTCTCCACCCTCAAGGCGTGGATCTGCCAGGACGGCCGTCCGTACACCTCCTCGCAGGTGGAGAACGTCGACAGCTGGAGGATCCAGGACATGGTCGTCACCCGTGACGCGCGCTTCGAGTCCACCTTCTGGGACGAGCCCCGTTCCAGCGCCACCGGCCTCTATGTCGAGAAGTTCATCGACCGTACAGGCCTGACCTACGGCGTGGACGGCGCTCCGGCATGCCCGCCGCAGTACGCCTCCTGCACCAACGAGAACGGCTACCCCTGCGTCCGTTACTCCGAGACCGTCCTGAACTGGCTTGAGGCCAAGGCCGAGCTCGCCGAGCACTTCGGCGGCCCGGCCATCACCCAGGCCGACCTCGACCGTTCGATCAACGCCATCCGTACCCGTCCGCTCGACGCCCAGGCCATTGCCAAGGGTGTCAAGCAGACCGCTCCGCTCCAGCTCAGCTGGGTCAACGAAAACTTCGATCCAGAGCGTACCGGCGATCCGCAGAAGGCCTGCCACTCCTATGCCGTGACCGGCAAGTTCGTCAGCCCGATCCTCTGGGAGATTCGCCGCGAGCGTCGCATGGAGTTCTTCATGGAGCAGTACCGCGTGCTGGATATCCGCCGCTGGGGCCAGTTGGAGCTGATGCTCGGCGCCAACAACCCCGACCTCCTCGTCGGTGGCTGGGTTGAGCTCGACAAGAGCCAGCAGCTCACCAAGCGCAAGTACAACCTGCTTGTCAAAGGTAATGTCGGTGTCGTCAGTGTCAAGCACATCGTGGGCTACAACGACAAGGGCCAGATCATCCTCGGCGACCGCATCTTCTTCGACGGAGAGTTCGACAAGGACAATGTCTATATCGAAGGCAACGCACAGGAAATGGTAGGCTTCCTCGTACCGAACAACATTAAAGACCGCAGCGCCGCGAACGTGGATGTTCGCAATTATCTGGAACCGATCTGTACTGATGTCATCTCTCAGTACAAGGACAAGGCTACCGCAACCGGCAAAGATTATAAGATTACTCAGAACCCCGGCTGGGATTAAGCTAGTCTCTTCCTAGATCTTGAATAAGAAGGAGGGGGTGACTCAAATGGTCACCCTCTCTTTTATCCAGATGACACATGAAACAAAATCTTATATTTATTTTAACCATAGGGACTCTCTTATTTTGGTTATTTTCAGCCTGCGAACCACATGAAGACAAGGTCCCCAAAATCAGCATTGATCCGTCGGAAGTGACTTTTTCCTGCGACGGTGGTTCATGCACCGTCGCCTTGAGAGCCAATTGCCCATGGATGGTTGCCTTACCGTCCGATACCTTTTTCAAAATTACTCCGACCACTGGTATTGGCGACGAGATTATCTCTATTTCGGTCCCTGGTCATGATGAAATCGAGGACAGAGGCTTTATGCTTAATTTTTACCGGAACACTTGATGGAAGAATATCGCTGGGAAAGTTACTTATCCGTCAGCTTTCACAGCCAGGGCGAGCTTCCTTCTCCAATGTTGTGGTATATGACATCTTTACCGACATATCTCTGCCGGGCACACAGTTGCTACCCTATCGCGGTTGTTTCTCTCTAAACGTCGAAGCCAATAGTGAATGGTTTCTGACCAGCAATCCGCCGCTAAAGAGCATTGCGGTTGAACGCGGTTGGCCAGGCATCACGGAGAATTACTTTTGGTATGACGCTAATATTAGTGGTAAAACCATTGAATATCACTTGATGCTCGACTGCGTGAAAACACCTTCTGGGAGCTGGGGAGATACACTCGTGATGGTTCAACCACCTTCCATTGGCACCCTCTCTCTCGTCAGTATCACTCCATCGTCCGATGGAGAAACGATTCCGTCGTCCGGAGCGGATGTAATTCTGAAAGTAGAAACGAATACTTACTGGGCTATCAAATATGATCCGGATATACGACACATATACCCGGGAAGCGGAGCGCCAAAAAACAAAGAAGTATATGTCACAGTTCCTGTTCCGCCATATGACGAACCAGAGGGCCGCACCCTTCGTTTCTGGCTCCTGCTCAGCGAAATTCTTGAAACGGAGCCTTTGGTCCTCACCCAGCGCTAGGCAAAAACAAAAAAAGGGCAAGGAGGCTATAAATACTTAATATAGAACTACATTACCCCGGCCGGTGCTTTGGGATATAATTACACTATTCCGGGCGATTTACAAGTATTTTTGTACATATTTCGCCCGCAATACTGTAATAATGATTATCTTTGGAAAAAATAAGGAAATGGATCATTTTTTCGGAAGGCAGGAAGAAATCGCCGAACTCAAAAGATACTACGAATCCGGAAAACCGGAATTCATCGCCATCTATGGCCGCAGACGCGTAGGAAAGACCTTCCTCGTGGACAGCCTATTCGGCAGCGAGTATACATTCTCCACATCCGGCATCATCGGAGGGACCCAGGAAGAAGAACTCAACGCTTTCACGGAAGACCTTCGCAGATGCGGTTATAAAGGACGAAAGCCCCGTTCTTGGTTGAAAGCGTTCGAAGCGCTCCGTTTCCTGTTGGAGCAGAAACTTGTCTCTGGCAGACGGATGGTCGTATTCATTGACGAACTGCCCTGCTTGGCAACACCAAAAAGCAGCCTTGTCAAGGCCGTGGATCGTTTCTGGAACACCTGGGGCAGCAAACATGCCGAGGTGTTCTTGATTGTATGCGGCAGCGCCACTTCCTGGATTATCCGCAATATCATCGACAACAAAGGCGGATTACACGACCGTATCACCCACGAAAAGCACCTTTTCCCATTCACTCTTTCAGAGACACGCGAGTACCTTCGACAGAGCGGATTCAGGTGGACCGACATATGCGTCCTTCAGGCCTATATGATTCTTGGCGGCATACCTTACTATCTGAATCTGCTGGATCGTAACAAAAGCCTTGCAGAAAACGTCGACTTGTTGTTCTTCGGAAAAGAGGCTCCTCTTGCCAGAGAATTCGACCGGCTCTACAAATCCCTTTTCAACAGTCCGGACAAATACAAGGCCATCATTAAAACCCTCTCCGGCAGCCGTAAGGGCATGACCCGGGGGGAACTTGCAAAAAAGCTGAAGGTCAATGACAACGGCCACTTCGGCGACACCCTCGAAGATCTGGTCAATTGCGACTTCATCCGCTATTATAACCTTAAGGGAAAAATTGTCAAAGCAACCGGAGGCCTATACCAACTCGTTGATTTCTACTCAATTTTCCACCAGACCTTCCTGACGAAGAAAGTAACGGATGTACATTACTGGAGCAATACGCTTAATACTCCCATCCAGAACACATGGTACGGCCTCGCCTTCGAGCGGGTGGCCATGGCTCATATCCCTCAGATTCTGAAAGCCATCGGCGTAGACCGTATCCTTACGCAGTATTACTCATGGCGCAGCACGGATTCTCCGCAAGGCGCCCAGATTGACCTAGCCATCGACAGGGCCGACGGAATTGTCAATCTCTGTGAAATCAAGTACTCAACCGGAACATATGTTATCTCCAAGGAGGAATTCCTCAAACTGAACAACCGCAGCGAGGCATTCCGCAGGGAAACCGGCACGAAAAAGGGATTGTTCATCACTTTCATCACAACTTACGGACTGGAGAAAAACGGCTATTCTGATATAGCCAATAGCCAGGTCACGATGGATGACCTATTCGTATAGCGGGCGAAATACGACGGATTTTCCTGCATTTCGCCCGTTATAAAAATAATTATTACAGGTACTTGATGATATAGAAGAGCATCACGCCGCTGGCGGTGAGTTTCAGGCCGGTGCTCAGAAGGAAGCCCAGGAAGGAGCCGAAAGCGGGTTTGACCGAATCGACGACGGCGCGGCCGCTCACGAAAACTTCCGCGAGCAGGGCGCCCAGGAAGGAGCCGATAATCATACCCCAGGGCGGGAAGAACAGCAGGCCTACGATGAGGCCCACGAAGCTTCCGCGCCCGGCGGCCTTGGAGCCGCCTGTCTTGGTCGTAATCCAAGAAGGGGCGATGTAATCGATGATCGTGACCACGATGGCCACCACCAGCCAGGCGATGAGCAGGCCCGACGTCATCCCCTCCGGATGGGTCAGGAAGACCAGCAGCATGCCCACCCACGACAACGGCGGCCCGGGGATGACCGGAAGGACACACCCCACAAGGCCGACGATGCCAAGGATGACAGCGATAATTTTAAGAATAATCATTTAAGTGTCTAAATGCGCCATCAGGCGCTAGCGGAGGCCGTTGTGGGAGCCTGTGCAACAGCAGGCCGAAGCGGCGGGGTTCGGGGCAGCGCCCCGTCAAAACATATAATCCCAGGCGGGGAGCTGGACAGGCTTGGTCTTGAGCGCGTTGAGCGCCTTCTCGCTGAGGTACTTCCGAGGGATGACGATACGGAACAGGTATTCGTTGAACCATTCGTCGGTGAAGGTCACGTAGCCGTGGTTGCCGCTAGTGGGGCCCCAGCTGTTCTCGAGTTCCCATTTCACGGGAACGTCGTTCTCATCGGTATCGCAGCCGATCAGCAGCATGGCGTGCGAGGAACCGCTCTGGCGGGTGAGGATACGGGCCTTCTTGTCCATATCGAGCGTGATGCCGAAGAGCGAGGCGTAATCGTAGTAATCCACGTCCATGATGCCTTTCGCCCGGTCGCTCTGCTTGCCGACGTCGCAGGAGATGTAGAGCGGGTTGTTGTCCTTGATCGAGGCAAGGGCCGCCGGTTTGATCTCCTCGTTCGGAAGGTTCAGGTAGCACCAGTTGACGCCTTCATACGTATTGCGGTACGAAGCGATGTCGTAGACTTTGTAGTATTCGCGGGTCGGGTCGTTCATGATCATGATGAACGTGTCGGGATTGTAGTCTTTCGGAACGATGCTCTTGTAGAACTCCAGCGGGGTGGTCTTGAGCGTCTTGACATTACCCTTGGCATCCCGGTAGCGCCAGGTGAACTCCGTCGGCGGCTCGCCGAGGCAGAGCGCCAGCACGCGGTAGACCTCTTTGAGGATTTCTATCTTCTTGGCTTCGAGCGCTTTCTTTTTGGCGCCGGAGGCGGCCATCTCGCGCAGATGCCAGCCACCGGTACGCAGCAGCTCGTTCAGCACGCCGCGCATCTGGGCCGTATTGTTGGAGTGCTCGGTCTCGGGCATGATCTCCTGCGGTACCACGCCGTATTTCTCGGCGATGTCCCAGAAGAGATTCCACACGCCACCATCTGCGACGGGCGCCTTGAAGTAGAACTCCACGTCACGGTCGGTGATGTCGCGGTCCGTCGTAGCGATGACGTTCTCCAGGAAGAGGTTCGCTTTCTCGAACTGGTCCCAGAAGAAGGAATAGTTGTGCGAGAAGTCGAAATTGTTCAGTTCGAATTTCTTCATGACGGTCGGGCGCAGCACGTTCATCGAGGTGAACATCCAGCAGCGTCCGGAACTCAGCTGGTTCGTAATGCCCTTGACATCACAGCGATACTTGAAGAAGTGGTCGATCTTGCCGGCCTTTTCGTGGTTGTAGGTGAAGGCCTTGATGTCGCGGTCGGTCGTCAGGGCGTTCTGGATGGCTTTGGTGGAGGCGTCCTTGACGAAACTGCCCTGGATCTCCTTGAGTTCGGCCTGGCCGATGCTCTGCGCACCCGCTGCAATCCAGAGCAGCAGGGCGGCAAGGGTGAAGAGGCTCTTTTTCATATTCATATCAGTCAGTATACATGGTATTTTCAATTTCTTCCACCGTGATGGGGATGCGCTTCACGCCGAGGATGCGGGCACCCTGCGCCGTGATCAACAGGTCGTCTTCGAGGCGGATGCCGCCGAAGTCGTAGTAACTCTCCAGTTTGTCGAAGTTCACGAACTGTGCGTTGTGGCCTTCGCTCTTCCATTTCTCGATCAGCGCGGGGATGAAGTAGATACCCGGTTCATCGGTAATCACGTGGCCGGGGACGAGCTTGCGCGCCATGCGCAGCGAGCCCAGGCCGAGCTGTTTGGCACGGGTCTGGTCGGGATCGTATCCCACGTAGTTCTCGCCCAGGTCTTCCATATCGTGCACGTCGAGGCCCATGTTGTGGCCCAGACCGTGCGGCATGAAGAGGCCCTGCACGCCCGCGGCCACCATCTCGTCGACATCGCCCCGCACCAGGCCCAGGTTCTTGAGGCCCTGCACGATGATCTTCGAGGCGCCCAGGTGCACTTCGCGGTAGGTCACACCGGGGAAGGAGGCTTCGCGCGCGTAGTCATTCGCGGCCAGGACGATATTGTAGATGTCTTTCTGCTTCTGGGTGAACTTTCCGCCCGTGGGCAGGGTACGCGTGTTGTCGGAGCAGTAGTGCGAGGCGATCTCCACGCCCGCATCGATCACGCAGAGACGGCCCTCCGTAAGCACCGCGTCGTGGCAGTGGTTGTGGAGCGTTTCGCCGTGCTGCGAGAGGATGGTGGGGAACGAGGTCATCACGCCGCCGCTGTGGCAGACACCTTCCATCACGCCCACGATCTCCTGCTCCACCATGCCGAGCCGCATCATCTTCATCGCGGTCACGTGCATCGTGTAGCCCAGGTTGCAGGCCTTGTCGATCTCTGCGATCTCGCACGGCTCCTTCACCAGACGAAGCGCCACCACGGCTTTGATGAGCGCCACGCTGGCGGCTTCCTTCAAACCGTCGAGCGGAATGCCGAGCATCCGGTGCAACAGCATCTTGTTGTGGTTGCGGTAGGGCGGCAGGAAGTGGATGGTGCGGCCCTTGGCTTTCGCTTCTTTCAGGCAATCAGCCAGTTTGGCAAGCGGCGCCGTTTCGCGGACGCCGACTTCTGCCGCCTGGTCGGCTATCAGGGGCTGCGGGCCCATCCAGATGATGTCGTCGATGTCCACGTCGTTGCCGAAAATCACTTCCCGGCCCGTATCGGCATCGATGACGGCGGCCAGGTCGGGCTTGTCGAGCCCGAAGAAGTACAGGAACGAGCTGTCCTGACGGAACTGGTACTGGTTATCGGGATAGTTGCAGCTGGCTTCGCTGTTGCCCAGCAGGAGGATCACGCCTTCCTTCACGCTTTCCAGAAGCCGTTTCCTGCGCGAGATATAGATTTCTTTTTCGAACATATCGATGGTATTTGGGTTTGCAATCGGTAAAAATACACAAATCCCGCGAGAAAACAAAGCGGCTCCCTATTTTTGGGGAGTATATCGTTACGGCAAAACTCCTATATTTGCACAGATAAAATACAAGGATATGAAACGCGATCACTTTACCCTCCCCTATGATGGCGGCCTGATCGAGAAAGACCTGCCGAAAGGAATCCTTCACTCCTATGAAAAAGTCTGGACACACATTTTCGACGACGCCTTCCCGGCCTCGAATGCCGTGGCCGACCTCATCGTAGATGCCATCCGGAAGACCGAAGGGCGCCTGTTCCGCCTCGGCCTGACCACCGGCTCCACCCCGACCCCGCTCTACAACGAGCTGGCCCGCCGCTACCAGGCCGGTGAAGTGTCTTTCAAAAACGTGGAGGTCGTCTCGATCGACGAGTATTATCCTTCCACCCGCGAAGAGCGCCAGAGCCGCAACTACCAGCTGCACGAGGCCCTGCTCGACAAGGTGGACATCCTCGAAGAGAACATCCACATCCCGGACGGCAGTGTCCCGCAGGACAAAATCACCGAATACAACGCCGCTTTCGACCAGATCGCCCGCAACCTCGACCTGCTGGTGATCGGCATCGGCGAACAGGGACAGGTCGGCTTCAACGAAGCCGGCACTACGCCCAAGAGCCGCACCCGCACCGTGCGCCTTTCCTATCCTTCCCGCAAGCGCCAGGCCCGTTTCTTCAACGGCGACATGGCCTCCACCCCGACGATGGCCCTGACCATCGGCCTGAGCACGATGCTCTCTGCCAAGAAGATTGTCCTGATGGCCTGGGGCGAAGACAAGGCCGCCGCCGTAAAAGCCATCGCCGAGGATATGCCGAACCCGGCCTGCCCGGCCTCCTATCTCCAGGCCCACGAAGACATCAGTTTCTTCGTCGACCAGAACGCCGCCGGCCAGCTCACCCGCATCGTCGCGCCCTGGCTCATCGGCCCCTGCGACTGGACGCGCAAATTTGTCCGCGGCGCCGTGGTGTGGCTCTGCCAGACCGTCCACAAGCCCATCCTCAAGCTTACTGAAAAAGACTATCTCGACAACTCGCTGGGCGAGCTGATCGAACGTTTCGGCCCTTACGACAAGATCAATATCGACGTCTTCAACGACCTGCAGCATACCATCACCGGCTGGCCCGGCGGCAAGCCCAATGCCGACGATTCGACCCGTCCGGTTTCCGCCAAGCCTTTCCCGAAGACCGTGCTCATCTTCTCGCCGCACCCCGATGACGATGTCATCTCGATGGGCGGCACGTTCATCCGCCTGGCAAGCCAGGGACACAACGTCCACGTAGCCTACGAAACCTCCGGCAACGTGGCTGTCCACGACGACGTGGTGCTCCAGATGATGGACGCCGCCTGCCAGCTGGGCTTCGCCGACAAGTTCGCCGAAGTCAAGGCGCTGGTCGACAGCAAGGTCCCCGGGGAACCGGAGCCGCGCAAGCTCCTGGAAATCAAGGGCGCCATCCGCCGCAGCGAAGCCCGTGGCGCCGTCCGGTCCTTCGGACTGGACGACAACACGAACGCACACTTCCTCAACCTTCCGTTCTACGAATCGGGCGGCATCAAGAAGAATCCGCGCACGCAGGCCGACGTGGACATCATCAAGAAGCTCATCTCCGACCTGAAACCGCACATGATCTTCATGGCCGGCGACCTGGCCGACCCGCACGGCACGCACCGCGTCTGCACGGAAGCCGCGCTGGAAGCTGTTGAGCAGCTCCGCGAAGAAGGCTGTCCGTGGATCGTCGACACGCACATCTGGCTCTACCGCGGTGCCTGGATGGAATGGGAACTCGGCCGCGTGGACATGGCCGTCCCTTTGAGCCCCGACGAGGTCATCAAGAAACGCCATGCCATCTTCCGCCACCTCTCCCAGAAGGACATCGTGCCTTTCCCGGGCGAAGATCCGCGCGAGTTCTGGCAGCGCGCCGAAGAACGTACTCAGAACACCGCCCGCCTCTACGACGAACTCGGCATGGCCGAATACCAGGCCATGGAGGTGTTCCTGAAACTCTGCTAGCGGCCCGACCGGGCCTTCCGCCAAACAGCCGCAACCTGATCGGCCCTACACGCTCTGTGGGGCCGTTATTTTTGCGCCAAGCCCCGATTTCGGCCCTTGGCGCAAAGGGAACACCGCGAGAAGGAGCCGGAAGAAGGACGGGCTTGCGGCAGTTTGGCTGTCCCAAAGAAATTTCGTATTTTTGAGAATTGCTTTGGCAAAAATAGAATTAATCCATTCTCATATGAAAAAAATCATCCTTCTGGCAGCTGCGTTGACGGTGACGCTCAGCGCATTTGCCGCCAAACCGCCGCTGGACCATTCTGTCTATGACAATTGGAAGAGCGTGAGCGGCCTCACCGTGCAGAACGACGGTGACTGGGCCCGCTGGACCGTCGCTCCGCAGGAGGGCGACCTGGTACTCCATCTTTATAATGTGAAGACGGGAAAGACCTACGACCTGGAGCGCGCCACGGGCGCCAGGATCTCGGAAGACGGCAAGAAAGTCGTGTTCCGCATCACCCCGAAGTTCCAGGAAACGCGGCAGGCCCGCATCGACAAGAAGAAACCCAACGAGATGCCGAAAGACAGCCTGGGTATCCTCGACCTTACGACGGGCCGCATCGAGCGCTATCCCTTCGTCAAGAATCTCCGGATCAGCGACAAGTTGAACGACTACGTCGCTTTCCAGGATGCCGACAAGCCGGCGCCGAAGCCGGAACCGAAGGCAAAGGATGCCGGTGAAACCAAGGAAGGCGAGAAGCCGGCCAAGCCCGAACCCAAGAAAGCCGAGCCTAAGGACAATCTTTATATCCTGAACATCAACACCCTGGCCATCGATACGATTGCCTGCGTGGAGTCGTTCATCGTTTCGGAAAAGGGTGACAAGGTGGCCTACATCACCAAGCCCGACAAGAAGGACAGCGTGAACGTGCGCGGCGTCTTCCTCTATAATCCCGCCTCCCGGGCGAAGACCGAAGTGCTGACCGGCGAGAAGCAGGCGACCTTCAAGAGCCTCGCCTTCAACGACGAAGCCGACCGTCTGGCTTTCTTCGCCACGCTCGACACCGCCAAAGATGCCAAGAAGAGCCTCGATCTCTATCTGTATGACGGCGCCAAGGCTACCAAGGCCGTGGCTCACGACTCGTCGAAGCTTCCGAAGGGATGGAAGCTGGGCGATGCGGCCGCCATCCGTTTCTACGATGATTTCGTGACCTTCGGCACCTGCCCGATCCCGCGCGAGAAAGACACTACGCTGGTGGAATTCGAGCAGCCCAAGCTCGACATCTGGGTGTGGAACGACGAGTACATCCAGCCCGTGCAGAAGAACAACCTGCGCCGTGACCAGGCCAAGACCTATCTGGCGAAAGTGAACTTCGACGGCAGCGGCTTCGTGCAGCTGGCCGACGAACAGATTTCGAATGTCAGCTTCGGTGACAAGAACAAACAGGAATACATCATCGTCTCCACCGACAAGCCGTACCGCGTGCAGCGCAGCTGGAGCTATGCGGCGCACAGCGATATCTACAAGATGTCACTCAAGGACGGCAAACGCGAACTCATCTGCAAGGACGCCCCGTTCAGCAACCTGGCCATCTCGCCCGACGGCGCCTATGCCGTAGGCTTCCAGACCAAGGAGAACAACTGGTATCTCTATACGCTGGCAACGGGCCAGTTCAAGGAACTGACCTCCCAGCTCGGCGTCACCTTCTGGAATGAAGAGGATGACCATCCGGCCGATCCGGGTGCCTGGGGACGCGCCGTCTGGTCGGAAGATTCGAAGTTCTTCTGGATTCCGGACCAGTATGACATCTGGCAGTTCGATCCCACAGGTGCCGTGGCGCCTTTCCGCGTGACGGAAGGTGTCGGCCGCAATACCAAGACCACCTATAATTATACCAATCCGTACTCCGATCCTGACGCCCGCGGTCCGATGGGCTTTGGCGGTGCCGAAGTCAAGGCCGGCAAACCTGCCTGGTTCACGACATTCAACCATACGACCAAAGAGCGCGGCTACGCGATGAAGGACCTCACCAAGAAGAAGGCGAAGCTGCAGAAGATGGTAGAAGGTCCCTGGAGCTTCGGCAGCCTGGCCGTCTCGGCGGGCAAGAAGGGCAACGCCTATATCTATACCCGCGGCAACTTCGAAGACGGCAACAACGTCTGGATGACGCGCGACAATTTCAAGACCCAGCAGCAGATGAGCGACATCAACCCGCAGCAGCGCGACTACAACTGGGGCACGGTGGAACTCGTGAGCTGGACCAGCGCCGACGGCAAGCCGCTCGAAGGCCTGCTCTTCAAACCCGAGAACTTCGATCCGAAGAAGAAGTATCCGATGATGATCTACTTCTACGAGCGTAATTCCGAGACCCTCTACAACAGCCGCGTCCCCGCTCCGAGCGCTTCGACGATCAACATCCCGTATTTCGTCAGCAACGAATACCTGGTGTTCGTACCCGACCTCGTCTATACCGACGGCCATCCGGGCCAGAGCTGCCTCAAGTGCCTGATGCCGGGCGTTGACATGCTGTGCCAGTATCCCTGGGTGGATGGCGACAACATGGCTATCCAGGGCCAGAGCTGGGGCGGCTACCAGGTGGCTTACCTGATTACCCAGACGAACCGCTTCAAGGCGGCCGGCGCCGGCGCTCCTGTCAGCAACATGACCAGCGCCTACGGAGGCATCCGCTGGGAGAGCGGCATTGCCCGTACCGGCCAGTATGAGGAAGGCCAGAGCCGTATCGGCAAGGACCTGTGGAGTGGCTTCGACCTCTATGTGGAGAACTCCCCGCTGTTCCACGTGCCGAATGTGACCACGCCCGTGCTGATCATGCACAACGATGCGGACGGCGCCGTGCCGTGGTGGCAGGGCATCGAGTTCTACAACGGCCTGCGCCGCTGCGGCAAGCAGGCCTGGCTGCTGCAGTACAACGACGAAGCGCACAACCTGCGCGAGCGCCGCAACCGCAAGGACCTGAGCATCCGTCTCAGCCAGTTCTTCGACCACTTCCTCAAGGGCGCCCCGATGCCCGTCTGGATGTCGAAGGGCGTTCCCGCCACCCTCAAGGGCATCGATTACGGTTATGGATATGATGAGGACTAAACGATGAAACGATTCGTTTTTGCATTGACCATCATGGCTCTTATGACCGCATGCGGTGAGAAGGCGCCGAAGGAACCGGTGCTCGAAAAGCACGACGTGGCCATCGTTGACGGCCATTTTACCCCCGAGATCATGCACCAGCTGGGCAAGGTCTCCGACCTTCAGGTCTCGCCCGACGGATCGAAGATCCTCTACGGCGTTGCCTACACCTCCATCGAAGAGAACCGCAGCAACCGCAACCTCTTCGTAATGAACATCGACGGCAGCGACAACCATCAGCTGACGCATTCACCCAAGAGTCTTTCCAACGCCCGCTGGATTGACGGCGGCAAGCGCATCGCCTACCTGAAGGGCGGACAGATGTATGTGATGAATGCCGACGGCAGCGGCGCGCGCCAGGTAAGCGATGTGCCGGGCGGCATGTCCGAGTTCAAGATCCACCCGAAAGGCGACTACGTGATGTACGTCTCCGAGTTCAAGGTGGACAAGAAACCGGTCGACATCTATCCCGACCTGACCAAATCCACGGCCCGCACCATCGAGGGCCTGATGTACCGCCACTGGGACCACTTCGTGGAGAACATCCCGCACACATATTTCGCCAAGTTCGACGGCAAGACGCTCGGCGAAGGGGTGGATATTCTCGACGGTGCGCCGTTCGAACTTCCCACCGAGCCTTTCGGCGGCCTCGAACAGCTCGATTTCGCCCCGGACAGCTACCAGATCGCCTACTCCTGCCGCAAGCTCACCGGCCGCGACTACGCCTTCTCCACCAACACCGACATCTATGTGTATAACATGGAGGAGCAGGCCGGCGTCGGCCATCCGCAGTACAATGCTTCGGCCGGTATGATGGGCTACGACACCGAGCCCGTCTGGTCGCCCGACGGAACGACCATCGCCTGGCTGAGCATGGAACGCGACGGCTATGAGGCCGACAAGGTGCGCCTGTTCATCTCGCCGATCGTCTCTGGCGAACGCATCGAGCTGTCGAAGAACTTCAAGTACAATGTCGGTTCACCGGTCTGGTCGCCCGACTCGAAGGAAATCTACTTCAGCGCTGAAGTGGAAGGCGTCAAGGAAATCTGGAAAACCGACCTGAAGGGCAACTTCAGCCGCGTGACCAAGGAACACGAATGGTATGACTACGGTACCCCGATCCTCGTGGGCGACCGCATCATCACCACCCAGACCTCGCTGCTGCGTCCGGCCGAGATCGTTTCGATCTCGCTGGCCAACGGCACCTGGAACGTGCTCTCGCACGAGAACGACGAGATCTTCGCCAAGCTTGAGACCCCTTCGGTCGAAGAGCGCTGGATTCCGACCACCGACGGCAAGAAGATGCTTACCTGGGTCGTCTATCCGCCCAAGTTCGACGCTTCGAAGAAGTATCCGGCCATCCTGATGTGCCTCGGCGGCCCCCAGGGCGCCATCACGCAGGGCTGGTCAACCCGCTGGAACTACCGCCTGATGGCCTCGCAGGGCTACATCGTGGTCCTGCCGAACCGTCGCGGCACGACGGCCTTCGGCCAGGAATGGTGCGAACAGATCTCCGGCGATTACATCGGCCAGAACATGAAGGACTATTTCTCTGCGGCCGACGCGCTGAAGGCGGAGCCTTACGTGGACAAGATGGCGGCCGCGGGCGCCAGCTACGGCGGCTACTCCGTGTACTACCTGGCTGGCATCCACCAGGGCCGCTTCTCGGCCTTCGTGGCGCACGCCGGCATCTTCAACGAGGAATCGATGTATATGTCGACCGAAGAGATGTGGTTCCCCGACTGGGACAACGGCGGCTGCAAGACCCCCGGCGTCTATATGGCCGGCTCTCCGTGGAGCAAGACCCCGGCATCCGTCCGCCACTACGCCAACTCGCCGCATAAACTGGTCCAGAACTGGGATACCCCGATCCTGGTCACCCACGGCGAGCTGGACTACCGCGTCCCCGTCGAGCAGGGTATGTCAGCCTTCAATGCCGCGCAGATGATGGGCGTCCCCTCGAAGATGATCCTCTTCCCCGACGAAAACCACTGGATCCTCAAGCCCCAGAACTCCGTCCACTGGAACCGCGAGTTCTTCGCCTGGCTCGACCAGTACTGCAAGTAAGCTTTCGACGTGACCCCGGGTGCCTGACCCGGGGTCTTTTTCCGCCAAACAGGCGCAAGCCCAACGGCCTTTCACTTACGTGGGAGGCCGTTTTCTATGCGCCGACCCCCGATTTCGGCCCCTGGTGCACGACGATAGCCGCTGGGAAGCTCGTAAATACGGGGTCTTTTGCGCCACTTTGACGGAAAAAAGGGGAAATCGCGGCTTACAGAAAAAACATTTGGTATTCTGTCGAGAATGCGCCAACTTTGTAAGGAACGATTTCATCTGCGGTCATCGCGAACGGTGGCAGAAGCATGAGGCGTGAGAGAATACGATGGACCGAAAACAGTTTTACCACATTTGCGCCAAAGGCGCCGACGCCCGCAACTTCATCCTTTGCCTGGGCGATTACTATGCCGCTTTCAACCTGATTGGGGTCTGCGCCGCCAATTCCCGGGTCGTTGTCGTTTCCTTTTCCCTCGAGGACAGCCATCCGCACATCCTGCTGTGGGGAACTTATGAAGATTGTCTGGCGTTTATGCTTCTGTATGAAAACCTGTACCGGCATCACGCGGCAGCCACCCGCAGCGGAGATACCGAAATGTTCCTTCACTGCGAACTCTATCCCATCGGTGATGATGAAGATTATCTCCGCAACGTAGCTGTTTACACCATCATCCAGCCGACCAAGGACGGCAAGTCTGTCATGTATTACGACTATCGCTGGGGGACCGGTTCCATGTATTTCCGAAACCGGTTCCATACGCCAGTCTGGCTTATTGATGACGACGGCGTCATCCACCAGCCGGAACGGTTTGGCGACCAGCATGCAGCCGCAAAGCGGGCCCTGTTACATTCACGCAAGTTGACCATTCCCGACAATTGGCTGGTCTGCAACGGATTCATCCTGCCGGACAACTACATAGACGTAGCTCGGTTCGAAGCTATCTATCATACGCACAACCGCTTCCGCGTATGGACCTCGAGTCCCAAGAAACGGGAAGAAGAGATGAACCTGCGGATGGCCGAATATCGCGGAGTAACCTTCGAAGATCTCGAAGCCCGCAAACTTTGCGGTGACTTATGCAAGCAACTTTATGGTACTCGTGACCCGCGCCGGCTCAGCGGCACCCAGCGGATTGCTTTGGCGCAACAACTCCGCGATCAGTATCGGCTGACCTTCCGGCAACTCTCAACCCTCGTCCGCCTCCCCGAGACGGAAATCCGGGCCCATGTCCGGTAAGGCTTTCAGCCAATTAGGCGCAAGATAAACGCTGCGCCTGAAACCCGTCAAGGCGCTCGGCCGGACGCCTTCGTCCGCTTCCTGTGAGCGAGCGACGGACGATTCCGGGTTCTTCCGCCAAACTGGCGCAAACTGATCGGTCTCATATACGCTATTGGGCCGATTGTCTTGCGCCAAAGGCCGAAATCGGGCGGTGGCGCAAAGAGATTGGCTCCATAACGCATGTAGGGGTGCTCATCTTGCTCCTATTTGGCGACAACGACCCCAGACAACCCCTGGCTGACGCTGGCGAGGGCGACTTTCGGCAAATAATCGTAACTTTACGGTACCATGGCGCGCATCGTTTTCCATATCGACGTCAACTCCGCTTTCCTGAGCTGGACGGCGGTCAAGCTCGTCCGGGAAGGCCAGCCCGACATCCGGCTGGTGCCTTCGGTGGTGTCGGGCGACCCGGACGACCGGCGGAGCATCATCGCCGCCGCATCGATTCCCGCCAAAAAGCTGGGGATCCGGTCCGCACAACCCGTATCGATGGCGCTTCGCAAGTATCCGCAACTGGTCATCGTGCGGGGCGACTGGCATTGGTACAAGCAGTGCTCCGACGCCTTCATTGCAATCTGCCGCAGATACAGCCCCGTCCTCCAGCAATTCAGCATCGATGAGTGCTTCATCGACATGACGCTCAGATGCGGCGGCCGCGACCCGGCAGAGGTTGCCACGCGGCTGAAAGATGAAGTCAAGTCCCGGCTGGGGTTTACCGTGAATGTCGGTGTCGGACCCAACAAGCTGCTGGCCAAGATGGCCTCCGATTTTGAGAAGCCCGACAAGGTACATACGCTCTGGGAAAATGAAATCCCTGAAAAGATGTGGCCGCTGCCCGTCCGCGACCTGCTCTGGGTCGGACGCAAGACCGAAGAGCGCCTCGTGGCCTACGGCATCAATACCATCGGCGACCTGGCGCGGTTGGAGGCAGGCCAGCTGACAAGACTCGTCGGCCGCAAATTCGCCCAACAGCTTCACGACAACGCCAACGGCCGCGACGATTCCCCGGTGGAAACCGAAATGGCCGAAGCCAAGAGTTACAGCGCCGAGCGGACTTTCAAAGGCGATCTTTCCGACCCGAAAGCCCTCGACCGGGAACTGTTCAACGTAGCCTGTATCGTAGCCCACCGCATCCGGCGCGATTCCTTCCGCGCATCGACCATCTCGCTCACAATCAAGTACAAGGATTTCACCGTCGCACAGAAACAGTGCCAGGTCGCACAGCCTACCGATGTGACCGCGGTAATCTTGAATGAGGCCCGCCGGATGTTGTCAGAAGTCTGGGACGGCGTTACGCCCCTGCGGCTCGTCGGCCTCGGCGTCAGCAAACTCACCCACGAGTCCGTCGTCCAGATGTCGCTGTTCGAGGACCCGAAGATGGAATACTATCGGGAATGGGACCGGCAGTACGACGAGCAGCGGGCGCTTGCCGAAGACGCCCGTTTGCTGGCCTATGAACGCACGCACAATCAGACGGCCTCAGCAGAGATTCAGACGGCTTCAACGGTCTCGCCGGTTTCGTCGTCCACGACCGCTTCGACCAACGACCCCTTGATCTTCAGACATCCCGACGGAGAGTCAGCCCTGGCGGCAGCCAAGAAAGCCATCAAGGAGCATCCCTCCTACCGTTTCCAGCGGCGCAGGAGCGCTGGCACAACGGGCAGCACTGACTGTTTCGAAATCCTCGATGGCCAGATGGTCATCGAGCGACACCTGATTTGTTCCTCCACAACCTGACGGCTTACCTGGCTGGCTCAAGCAAGCTGCCTCCCCGCCTAACGCTGCCAAATAGCCGCAAGACAAATGGCTTTTTGTTCGAGGGAAGGCGGTTCTAATTGCGGCTACCCTCGATTTCGGCCCTTGGCGCAAGGACTCATTCCCGGCGGCCCATTCTGCCACGGCTTGTCTTGCGCCTATTTGGCGATAATGGCGAGATTTGTTTCAGGAACGAACAAAGGTCCGGATCTCGGTTTCCGGGAGGCGGACAACAGTAGCCAGCTGTCGGAAGGTCATGCGGTATCGCCTTCGTAATTCCTGTGCCAGCGTGATTCGTTGTGGGGCATCCAGCCCGCGCGGATCACGGGTATTGAATAGCTGCTTGCATACATCGCCACACACCCTTCTGGCTTCCATGTCTTCGAGCATCACACCTCGCTGCTCCGACATGCGCCGCAGCATTTCTTCTTCCCTTTTGCGGGGACTGGACAGGAAGACCCTGAACCGGTTATGTGTCCCATAAATCTTTTCAAAACGAGGGACATCGATGTAGTTGGATGGCAATATGAAGCCGTTGCAGACCATCCAGCCGTCGGGAATCGTCCAACTCCGGGAATGTAAGAATCTCCTTTTTGCGAGGGCGCTCTGGTCACCGAAGCGTTCGGGGTGCCGGAGGGAACCTTCCTTATCGAAATACCAGACAGGCGTATAAAAACCGCTCCGGAAATAAAGGGACCCCGTTCCCCAAGGGTAATCATGATACATGACCGGTTTACCATCTTTCGTGGGCTGGATGATCGTATAAACCGCAACGTTCAACAGGTAATCAGGGTCGTCTCCTATCGGATACAGTTCGCAATGCAGGACCAGACCGGTTCCTCCCTTCCGGGTTGCTGCCACAAAGTGTTTGTATAAGGTTTCATAACGATCTTTGAAGAAGGCGCAATCCTCCCGGATTCCCCAGACCAGCATATGCGGGTGACTGTCCTCGATGGAAAACGAAACGATGGTTACCCCCGGGCAGTTTGCAGCACAAACACCGATCAGGTTGAAAGCGGCAAAGTATTCGGCTTCACAGGTTATGAAGTGGCGTGCGTCGGCGCCATTGGCTGTAATGTGGAAATAAGCTGGTTGATTCATCGTTATTCTCTCGCTCCTCATGCTCTCGCCACCTTTTGCGATGACTGCAGATGATTCGTCGGATGTAAAATTGGGGGTTTTTCGTCAGTTCACCAAATCTTTCTTCCCTATTTGCTTAATTTCGCCAAACAGCCGCAAGCCGGTCCTTCTTCCGGCTCCTTCTCGCGGTGTTCCCTTTGCGCCAAGGGCCGAAATCGGGGCTTGGCGCAAAAATAACGGCCCTACAGAGCGTGTAGGGCCATTCGACTTGCGGCTGTTTGGCGGGAGGAGATGCTCCCCGGTCAAGACGGGCACGACGGAGACGTCAGAAATGTCGGAGATGCCGGAAGGGGGTGACGGTTACCAGTGGACGAACCACCAGCCGTTGAAGTGGAGGAGGTCGGAGGCGGGGTCGGGGGAGCCGGGGAAGCTGATGGTGTTTT
>JAEEGI010008668.1_pt1 | contig 22412 bp, 18 predicted proteins | sample 8958751 | NCBI WGS metagenome assembly JAEEGI01 (sample SAMN16246545, study PRJNA631951) | gut metagenome | biome: gut microbiome; feature: rumen; material: KS-attached | host: Bos | place: Iran: Karaj | collected 2018-10 | reverse complement strand
GGGATTGGGGATTGATGATTGGGCCCAATCCCCAATCCCCAATCCCCAATCCCCAATCCTAAAATAAATGAAATAGTTCAACCTAATTTGAGTGATTATTTATTTCATCAAATTATAAAATATTTTTTAAAAAAAATTTAGTATAAAAAAATTTTTTGGAAATTCCCCATACTGAAGGAATTAATTATTTATTAATTTGTATCCAATAGATTTAACATTTCCTCTATTCTCTTTTTTAACTTTTAAATCAACATTAGGATAATAAAATACATCATCATGTTCTACGAAACCATATTCAGTTATTGCAGCATCAACGAAAGCATATTTCCTTTTATTAGAAATAATATTTCTTCCAAAAAGATTATCATCTTCTTCTTCAAATTCATAAGTGTTATATGTATTTTTATTACCTTGATCGGCTGCTACTGTTTTTGTTTTTTTTAAATTTTTTTTTTTTGAAAAAAGTAATTTTACATTATCAGGGGGAACTTTATTAATTAATGAATCATAAAAAGTCTTTACATCAAAACTCTCAATTTTATATTTTTCAATTAAATTTTTATATTCATTAGAAGAATTTCTTAAAGTCATTCCTAAATTTTTATATAAATAATATGCGATTTCATATTTCTGATATAAAACTGAAATATCCAAAATATTCATTCCTTTTAAATTTTGTAAATTTAATGCTGCTTTATATTTTTCAATGAATAATTTTACTAAATTTAAATGACCATATTTACAAGCTAACATTAAAGAAGTATTTTTTCCTACATTTTCTTTAAAACTAATTGTCCAGTTATTTTCTATTAATAATTCTGAACATTTTATACTTCCATAACAAGCACAAATGTTTAAAGCTGTGAAAGTTTCTTCTTTATTAATATATTGATTTGGAAGAAATACTCCTTTATTATCTGGATTTTCTAACATATCTTTTACTTTATCAACATTATCTTTTGATAAATAATTTATAAATTTATCTTTTAATGCTGAGTTACCCATTATAAATTTTTTTTATTTTTTTTCATTTTATATTTTTTTAATTTTAAAAAATGATTTTAATAAAGTAATCTACCTTAGACATTACTTAGTTATTGGATTTTTTTTTCATAATATTAGAGTTTATAAAAATGTTGCATTTATTAATTTTTGTCATTTTCATCACCACTCTTCTTTAAAAAAGGAAAAAAATAAATTATAAAAATATGGAAAAAATAAATTCATTCATTTAAATCCTACTATTAACTTAGATTATATTTAAGTTAAGGCTACTAATAAAGAAAGTAAAAAGAGTATTAAACTTTTCAAGAGAGAAGATTCTTTTGGCTAATAAAGATGATTTTCTTCCAAAAAATATGATTATTAACATCAACCTTAAAGAAGATGAAAATAATTAACAATATATTTTGTTCAAAATCAATATTATTTTAATTTAATTAATTAAAAAAAATAATTATATAAATAATAAAAGAAAGATTCTTGAAGTAGCATAAAAATTTAAAAAAAAAATAAAAAAAATAAAAATGGGTAAACGTACAAGACGTAAAACACTGCAATCATCACAATTATTAAAGAAGAGAGTGACATCATCTTCATCATCTCCAAAAAAGTCTCCGTCTCTTTCATCAAAGAAGGGTAAATGGACTCCAGAAGAAGACAAACTTCTTTCTTCATTAGTGAAGCATTACAACAATCGTAATTGGAGAACAATATCAAAGAACATACCAGGTCGTTCACAGGTTCAGTGTCAACATAGATGGACAAAGATCTTGCAGCCTGGATTAGTAAAAGGACCATGGACACCACAAGAAGATCAAAAATTGAGTGAATGGGTAAAAAAACATGGAGCAACGAAATGGACTCTTTGTGCTGAAGGGATTCCTGGAAGAAGTGGGAAACAATGCAGAGAACATTGGAATAATTCTTTAAATCCTGAAGTTAAAAAAGGAAGTTGGAGTTGTGAAGAAGATTTTTTAATTATGGTTTTTTATAAGAAATATGGAGGAAGTTGGAAAAAAATTATTCCTATTTTTAAAAAAAGAACTGAAAATTCTATTAAAAATAGATTTTTTAGCCAATTGAGAAAAATTGCTTCTAGTTTCATTCAAAGTAAAGAAAAAAAATTTTCTGCAAAAATAAAGTTGAAAACTCTACTTGATTATTTAGGTATTGCAACAGACAAAGCCAGAGAAAAATTACTTAAGGAAAGGCCTATGAATGATAATGAACTAGAAAAATTCATTGATGGTTATGATGTAAAATTGAAAAAAATGGTTCAAATGAAAAAAGAAGTTAAAAATAATAATAAAAATAATAATATTAATAATAATAATACTGATGAAAATGTGAATTTAAATAATAATAGTGTTAATAATGATATTTTAAATGATGAGAAAGAAGACAGTGTAAGTAATAATGTCCCTTCAATTAATGAGAATAGTAATGGAAATAACGGAGAAAATAATATTTTAAGAAAAAGTAATAATATTTCAAATAACATATTTAATACTTCAACAAGTATGGCAACAAATAATAATAATTCAATAAATACAAATTTAATAGGAAACAATACTACAGGATGTTTTAATGTTTTAGCATCATTAAGAAGTAATGAAACTGGAAATTTTAATAATTTTGGTGGTTTTGGATTTCAAACACAAATTTCAAATTTAAGTAATGTTTCATATAGTGCTTTACATTTACAAGAACAACCAACAAATGTTAATATAAATAACAATATAACTCTTAATATAAAAATAAATCAAAACAATAATAATAATAATAATTCTAAATTTGAGAAAAATGATTCATCATACAAAAAATATCCAACAATAATGGCTAAAGGATCATCAAAAGAAATCACAAATAATAATGTTGATATAAATAATCTTCAAAAAGAAATTTTAGAAAAATGTGATAATCCTGAAATATTTATGTCTATTGATAACGAAGAATTATTTGATAATGAAAGTAATATGGAAGATAATTTTGAAGGTGGTTATTATAAAAAACCAAGTAACACTGGTTTTAATGGGGGAAGAGTTTTTAATAATGAAATTCCTAATTCTTCAAAATGGCAAAGAAAAGTTTCTAGACAAATTAAAAAAAATGATGATAACATAGGAGATAACAATCAAAATATAAAATAAATATAAAATAATGATTTATCGTATTCATAAGTGATAATTTTTCTTATATTGTATATTTTAAAATTATTATTTCCTTTTCGTTTAAAAATATATATTATCCTTTATAAATTTAAATTCCTTTACAAATGTTTATATAATAAAAAAATTTAAAAATTTACTTAAAAAGTTTATTGTTTCTTTTGTATTTATTTATTTATATGTTTTGTGGTTTATAATAATTCTTGGTTTTAAATAATTAAATCATATTAAATAAATAAATATAAATGCAAAAAAAAATAAATTTATTTTTTTCTTATTTTATAAGAATCTCTATAACTTTTAACTTCATCATCTTCACCAAAGGCATTTTTAACTTTTCTATTATTAAATAAATTAAATTTATTATTATTATAGTAATTCATTTTATATTTATTATTTTTCATATTATAATTATAATCTCTAATATTTGAAATTAAAGTTAAATAATTAATAGAATAATTTTCTTTTTTTCCTGTATTAAAAGATATAGGTCTATTCATGATATTAATATGATTAACACTATTTTTCAAATAATTTGATAAATTATTAATTTCTGTTTTTGTGTTTAAATCACTTCTTTTTGAAGAATTTGCTCTTAATTTAAAAATTCCATCATTATCATAATTTAAAAACTCAAAAGAAGGTTTATTAAAATATATAGGATTCATTAATGTATTATCAGAAATATCTGAAGAAATTTTTCTTTTAAAATTTATTACAGTATCATTTATAGGAATTTTGATTTTTCTTGAATATTTATTTTTGTTATTTTTATCATATATATTTGTAATTATTGTTCTATAATAATTAATTTTTTTTTCTGGGGAAAAAGTTGAACCTATCTTTATTTATAAAATTTAATTTTTACATCATTCAAATTTTTTCTAAATCTTTTCATTAAATTTTTTTAATTAAATTTAATATTTTTGAAAATTTATAAATTTATTTTTTATTAATTTAAATTCTATAATATCAAAAAAAAGAAAAATTTTATTGCTCATATTCAACAACATCATCTTTAGGAGGAACTAAATATAATGTTGGATAAGTAATATCACTATCTTTTTTACCATCATTAATATGTTCCCATTCTAAATAATATTGATAAATATTTTTATATTGACTCATACTAACAACAATATTTTTATGAGTTTCACTAGGTAATTTTCTTAGAATATTAGAATATCTACTAGGAATAACATTATTATAATTTGCATCAAAATTTTCTTTTTTTATAATTTCTTGGATTTGATTTATAAAATCTAATTTTGTTTCTAAAATTTCTCCAAAAGATTTTTTTGCATTAAATTGTCCATCAACTTCATCAATATGAATTAATTTAACATCTTCTATATCTTGAAAAGGAGTTTTATCTTTCAATCTAAATCCAATAATATATAAAATGAAATAATAAAATTTATCTCTAACTTCAAAACTCCAATGAAAAAATAAATTATAAAATTTAGAAATAAAAACACTATTACAAATTTCACCAATATGTGAAATTGGCATTAAATGAACATTTTTATAATAAAATAAAATAAATTTAGCAACACATAAAGAATGATCTATTTGAATAATTGCTTTCATTGCTTGACTGATAATATTATAATTAAATTTAGCAAATAATTGATTTGGATATTTTTCATGGAATTTTTTAAAAATTAAATCAATAATATCAATTAAATTAAATATACCAGTAACATCATAAACATTTGTTTTAACAATAATTCTTTTTACCATTTCATTAATAACATTATCATTATTAATAAATAATGGAAATAATTCCATAAATTGTTTTGGATAAGCTTTAACGTGTCTAATTTCAATTTCATGTAAAATTGCATCTATAATATTTTCAAATCCAGGAATATTTAATAAATTTACTATTCCTGTTTCTGCTTTTCTATTAATATAATTAATTAAATTTTGAACCAAAGAAAAAAATTGAAAATCTTTTTTAGCAAATTTTTCTCTCCATTGATTTCTAAAATTATCAGATTTATTATCATTTATTAATGATTTTATTTTTGCAATTTTATCTTTAATCTCATTATCATTATCATTATTATGATTTTTTAAAGCTAAATCTAATCTAGAATAAAATAAGTTTTCCCATAAAATTAAATTATTTATTGGATCTAATTCCATAAAATCTTCTTCTGATTCTGCTCTATTTGGATAATATTTTGTTGAATAATTACTGAGTTTTTTAGTAACATTATTAGATATTATTTCAATGAAAACATTCCTAAAAATAGGAATTCTAAAGTAAACAACACTTAAAAAAAATTCAGTAAATATTTTACTAGGATTATCAGCAGTATTTCCCCTAGAAACACATTCTAAACAATATTCTAAACAAGAATAATTAAAATCTAAGAAATTTTCAATAATTTTATTTTTTAATAAATTTTCATTTAAAAATTTAGTTTCTTTTGTTCCAAATTCACCATTAATATCAATGAACCATTTTTTATATAAAGTTCCTAAATCAAATTCACTTCTTTCATTAATAGTTTTTAAAATTTGAAAACTAACAATTCTTTGATCAGGATTTAATTTATCAATAACTTCAATTAATATCATTCCTAAATCAAGCAAAACATTTTGTCCAGTATATAAATCATTATCATTAGAATAACCATAATATAAAGCATTATCTTCAATACTTTTTTCAAGAGTGGATTTAATTTCAATTAATATTTTTAATAAAATTCTATTAAACTCACCAATAGATTCACTTTGAATTTGTTTTTGTTTAACTAACTCACTATTTAAATTTCTTTTTTGACAAATTAAAGTAGTTAAATCTGAAGGAAGTGAATTTTGAGTGTTTTCATCATTTGATAAAATATTATCATATAAATGAATACTATTAATTTCAAATCCATTTTCAGTCATTACTCCATACATTATTTGTCTCATTAATGGAATATTATCAATTTGAATATCTAATTCACATGTTCCTATTTCATTCCCATTTGAAAATAAAGGTTGTTTATATATTGTAGTTAAATTTAAATTTACTTGAAATGTGAAAACTTGAGAATCTTCATTTATTATTTCTTTTTTATTAAAACCTGAAACTTGACGAAAAAATTGAGATGTTTGTTTATTTAAAGCTTGGTCATTTTCAGATAAAACGTTTAAGAAATTTATTGATGAAAAGCCAATTAAGGAATATTGATTTATCAATTTTATATCATGATTACTATCTTTTCTAAGTTCTGGGTTATTTTCAAAAAATGAATTATTGTTTTCAGACTCTTTTTTATTAACTTGTTGATTTGATACATCAATTAATCTAATAGAATATAAATTTATTGATGAATCAGAAGAAAGCAATTCTAACATACTTGTTTTTGTTCTTATAACCAATGGATTCAAATTAGGAGAATTATTATAATATTCAAATAAAGTTTTTCCTTCTTTATTAAGTAAATTTGCAGATAGAGTTTTTGTATATTTGGTATTATATTGTTTATTATCATCTCTATATTTTAATTTAAGAGAGATATCATTTTGTAATAAATGATTTAATTCAATTTTTACTGATTTAATTAATATATTTATATCATCAATTTGTTTACATTCAATTGTATATGAAATTCTTCCTAGATGAACATATTTTCTTTTAGGATCTAATAAAACCATATTATGATTTTCAGGTCCTAAAGCAACAGTTAATAAATCTATTTTAAATGCTGAATATAAAGATGCACTTTCTATTAAAAGTTCAATTTTACTTTGAGAATAAATATCAAATGTTATTGGTAAAGAATATAAAATTACTTCCATATATTTATTCTCCATTTCTTCATATTTTATTTCTTTATGTATTATTTCATCAAAATTAAATTTTGGATTTTTTCCCGTTACTAGAGGTAAAGTATATTGTTTTTTATCAAAAATAATTACCATTATATAATAATTATTGTCTTGTAACATTCTACATCTAATCCCTTTAAAATGAAATTCAAATTCTAAAGGTCTTTGAACAGGACTTACAGGTTTTACATTTGAACCAAACTTTTTTAAAGAATATATACTATATTTTTAATATATTTTTTACTGTGAGATAAATGAAGTATCAAGGCCTTGTTTTTGGTTTTTAAATTTTTTATTTCCTGAATTTTGATAAGATGTTTTATTTTTTAGATTATTTGATTTATTATTATTTTGTGAATCACAAATTCCCATTATTTTTATTTTTTATATTTTTTTAATTTCTTTATATATTAATTATTTTTTTTTATACTTAAAGTTTTATATTAAAAATTCATAATATAATTAAATATTTTCATATAAAATTAGCAGAAATAATAATAAACTGCTAATTTGATATAATAATTAATGTTAATAAAAAATAATTTAAAAATTAAGTAAAAAATTTACTACTTAGCATCTTGAAGTAATAATAAAACAAATAAAAATAACAATGAAAGAAATAATTATAAACATCTCACTACAACTTCAAAGTATATTTCATTATGAAAAATTTTACTTTATTTTTCTTATATGTGATTTACCATCATTATGAATTTATTTCAATTTATCCTAATATAATCAAATTTTTTTCTCATTAAAAATGAATTTTAGAAAAAATTAATTTATCTAACTTTTCTTGAATATTTCCTATTCTCAAAATAAAAATAAGAAAAGAAAAATACAAATTTTAATATGCTTTTTATCTATTTAATAAAATTTTTTTTCACATAACTATACTAAAAAATTAAAGAACATTACTTTGAGAAATTATAAATATTTTAAATCTACATGAGAAAATCTTTAATATTGGTTTTATAATTTTTATTTTTTCCTTTCTTATTTCATTCTTTTATAGGAAAAATTGGAATAAATATTTTATATATTAGAAAAGGGTTAACTATATTCAATATAAAAATAAATTATATTTGTAATCAGATATGAAACATTGAATACAATTAAAAAATTCAACTTACAATAAATATGATATATATCTTTTCATATATCACCTTAATTTTTTCAAATAAAATATGAATTATAAAAATTCGATTTTTTTTAGAAGAGATTTCAAATCTTTAAAATGAAAAGATATAAATAAATTTTTCGTTTAAAAAATGACTGAGAGTTGAGAATCAATTGTACTTTTCATTATCTTTTTTATTTTATCTAAACTTTTCTTAAAAATATATTATTAAGTCATTTTATTTTGAAATTAAAATTTTTCCTTAGCATTATAGAATTAATGTAATGAATTAAGGAAAATTTTTTTATTGTAAAAAACTAAAAAAGAAATCATATGAATAATTTGAGGATGAATTCCGAAAAAAAAGATATCTTTTTTTCCAAAAAATATTTTACATTCAATAGTGTTTTAGAAAAATACCAAAAATGAACTTTTTTAAATTATTGTCTAAATATAATTTAAATGATAAGTCAAAAAAAATTAAAATTCGCTCAATATTTTTCCTTATTTGAATTTGAATTTATTTCAATTATTTTCATGACTTATAGAAATGTGAAAAGAATCTTTAGTTTATGATTTGAAAAAACTTAAAAATTTTATTATAACTTATCAAATTTTTCTTATAAGTTGTTAAAGGATTCTAAAATTTTTCGTTATAATTGTAAAGAAATATTTATATTTTAAAGACCTTCTAAAAATTATATTATTAAATATAAAACCTTGATTTACAAATATAATAGTTAATTAATCAACTTTTTTCTTGTTGTAATTGTCTAATAAGATTTCTTTATGAGCAGATTAATAATTTTATTATATTTAATTATAAGACGAAATTAAGATATGAATCAATTTGAACAATATTTCTACAATCAAATTAAAAGTGAGTCTGATAGTGAAACAGAAAAAGTAGAATCAAAAGATGATTCTTTGATAATTATTCCAAAAGAAAAAATAGCGACAAATATTTGTAAAGAAGAAAAAAAAAAAAATGAAAGTATTAATCTTAAAAAAACGGTGAATAAAGAAAATAATAAAGTAAATCAAGATCAAAAAAAATATAAAATTTTTTCAATTGATTTAAAGAAGAAAATACTTGATGAGGTATAATAATAATTTTAAATTTTAAAGTTAAATGAAAAATCTGTGAAAGAAGTTTCAAAATTATACGATGTTAAATTAAAAACATTACAAAGATGGGTAAAAAAAGGACCTGAAAGGAAAAAAGGTAAGTTCCATTTTCAAAAAAAATTTAAAGTTTTAATTGTGTTTCTTTATTTTATTTATAACTCAGATATTTTTATGTGATGATATGGTTGAACAAAAGATTATATAAATAATAAAGAATTTTCAATTTTGAATTTTTTGATTGTTAAAAAAAAATTATCTTCAAAATAAGAAACACAATACTTTAAATTTTTATATAAATATATTTATAATAAAAAAAATTTAGGAGGAGGAAGAAAAGTAAGAGATCCAACAATGGTTAAAAAATTATTAGAATGGTTTAAAGTTACTCATGAAATTGGAGGATTAAAAATTAATGTTAAACAATTTAAAAATAAAGCTTTGGAATTTTCTTCTTATGATGATTTTAGAGCATCTAAAGGATGGTTTGAAAAGTTTAAAAAAAGATATAAAATAAATCTTTAATTTCAATTTCTTCCAATTTAAGGAATAAATGAGTTTATTTATTTTATAATTTATTCTATTTCATTAATGAAATTAATTATATTTAAAAAATTAATCTTTAATATGTATATTATTATCTAATTATTATTATTATTAATAAAAAAACAATCTTATTTAAAAAATTATTACTATCATATATTATAATATAAAAACTATATTTAATAGAAAAGAAAATAATTTAAAAAAATGAACAAAAACTATAAAAAAATCAAAACAAAAAAAACCAAAAAAAGAAAAAAAAAATTTTTAAAAATTTTATCTCAAAAAAATTATTAAATAAGAAATAATAATATATAATAAATCATAAAAAAAGAATAAAAATCTGAAAATCAAATAAGCAAAAAATTTAATTTTTCCCTCTAACCTTTTTAGAATTACTTCTTTTACTGGAGCTACTATTAATATCTTTTTCGCTTTTTTCTACACTAACCACGTTAATTTCAGTACTTCCTCTTTTAGCAGGTCTAACAAAGGTAACAACTAGAGTATCACTTTTTTTTTGTGAGACAGAATCGACAAAATTTCCTTCTTCAACTTTAATATCAGCGAATCCTGCTAATTTTGCATTAGCTTCGACTTGTCTGGCATCATAGACTTGCATAACAGAAACAGGTTCATAAATAATTATTTCTGCATTAGCTCCGACTTTCATTTTTGTAAATAAATTTAAAAGGAAAAATGGTGTTATGTCATCTACTGGAGTATTCTTTATTTTTACTGAAGTAAATTGATTGTTTTGAAGAGATTTTATTGTGTTTAAATGTGATGGATGAACATAGAATATGTTGTCTAATCCTCCGTATGTATCTTCTGAATCTATTATTAATTCATTTGTTTCTTGCATACGAGTTTTGGACATTTGATTTTTTTTTTTATATTATTTTAATTTTTATTTGGGTTTTATATTTTCAGGGTTTATTTTATTTTTTTGATTTTGTTTTGTTTTTTTTTTAATTTTATTTAAATTTTTTATTTTTTTGGAATTCTGATGGTGAAAGCTCAGAATTGAGGTTTAATTATTATATTTTTTAGAAAAAAACTTTCTTTCATATGAAATTTTATTTGTTATTAGGATAAATATATACTTTAAGGTTTTTGAATCTTTTTTATTTAGATGTTTTAAAGATGTTAAAGTTATAAAATTATTTTTTATCTTTTTCAATTTTTAAAAAATAAATAAATTATACATTATTAATAAATCAAATAAAAAAGTTAAAAATATTTGATAAATAATGTCACATATTATTAAAAACTCAATAATCCACAAAATTTTAAAAAATATAACATTCTGGATTTTTAATAAAAAGATTTTGGTGAGATAAATAATGTTGATTATTACAATTTAATTGGAAAACAGCATATACAGGTTTATGATCACTATATTTAATATCCATATAAGAACTATATTCACAAAGTTTTAAATCATTTAAAAATTTAGATTTATATAAAATTCTATCTGTATATCCAGGATTTCTTTTACTTTCATAAGAATTGTTACTTTCTTCAACAAATTTATAAGTAGGTAAAAAATGGATTTCACCTTCTTGAAAATGATTAATATTAATATTTCCTAAGTTAATTTGTTTATGTAAATTGTCATTTTCAATTAATTTTAAACAATTATTTTCTTGAATTAATTTTAATATTTCTTCTTTATTTTGACTTTCAATTCTATAATTAAAATCACCAGCCCAAATTACAATATCAAAATAGTCTGTTTTATTTTCAAAATTAATATTAATTTCATTTTTATTGTTTTCATAAGGAGTAAAATTTAATTCATGATTAATTCTTTTGAAATCATTATTTCTTTCATCATCATTTTTTTCTCCAGCAGATAAATGACATCCAATAAGACAAATTTTTTTATTTAAATATTCAAAAGCAACAGCAACACAACCTTTATTTGCCATTAAATTTAAAAATCCAGTTTTAACATGTCCAGATTGTAAATTTGTGAATTTATTTTTAATAGAAGAATGAACAAAAACAGAAATATGAAAAGCAGATAAATTAGAATTAATTAAATTATCATATGAATTACCAAAATATTCTTTTAATTCATTTTCCCATAGTTCTTTTGAATTTATTAAAAAGGAAGCAGGTATAGATCTCATACATTCTTGAGTAACTATTATATACATATGATAAAATTTATTTTTTGGAAGCAATATAGGTAAATGCTCTTTTAATGGTTGCTTTCCATGAATATTCCATGTTATTATATATATTAATATTGGATTATCATTATTCTCATTTGGTATATTTCTATTTAAAGAATTTTTACTTAATTTCAGTATGTCATTTAATGTTGACCATGTTTTTGGATATTTTATTTCTTCCGAATGATTTATTTTTTCCATTTATTTTTTATGGAAAAAAAAAATCTTAAATTTTTTAATTTATATTTTTTTGTGTTAATATTTTTCATATTTTAATTATAATGTCTTTTGAACCTATTACACAAAATGTAAATTCAAATCCAGAATTATCTAATCAAAATAAAGATATTATGGAAAAAAGTACTTATAATCAACCTCCAGAAAATAAAAAAGAAAAAGTTGAATTTGAATTAGAAAATTGGAAAAGAACAGAAGAAATAAAATTTAAAGCATATTTAAGACAAGTAGAATATGATTATGTAACTAAATTACAAGAAGATTTTAAAAGAAAAGAAGATGCAAGAGAAAAAGAATTCAAACAAAAAATAAATGAAATAAATTTATTAAAAAATAAGCTTTCAAAAAAAGCATCTGAATTAGAATCAAGAGAAAATAAAATATCTTTATGTGAAGAACAATTAAAATTAAAAATAAATGAAGTTTCTAAGCAATTAGTAAATAAAGATGATGAAATAGCATATATAACAAATAGATTTAAAGATGAGAAAGCTCTTTTACAAAAGGAAAAAATAACTCTTCAAAAGAATATAGAAAATTTAAAAAAACAATTAGAAAATGTAAATGAAAATTTTAAGAAATATAAAGAAGAAATTGAAGATTCTCCAATAAGTTTATTAAAAAATGAAATAAATAAAAAGCAAATTTTACTTGAAGAAGCAGAAAAAGAAAAAACAAGATTAAATAATGAAATAATAAATGCAAGGAATATAAATGATAAATTAAAAAATGATTTAATAAAAATGAAAAGAGCATATGAAGAAGATAAAGAGAATATGTATAAACAAAAAATGGAAGAAATAGAAAAATTAAAATTTGAAATTTATAATCAAAGAGAATCAAAAGAAGAATTGAATGAATTAAAGAATTTAAAAGAACAAATAATAAATTCAACTGGAATTAATGGAGGATTAACTCAAAATTATAATACTGTAAATCAAAATTTTTCTTCTTTAAATTATAATAATGCAAATACAATGCAACCTAATAATAATATTAATTTAATGAATGCTTCACAACAATCTATTAATCAACAACAACCTAAAAAAAGATTATATAAAATTTTATCTTATAGTAGAAAAGAAAAAATTAATGAATATGATGCTAAAAATGAAATTGAAAGATTATCAAAAGAAAGAGATATGTTATTAAATGGTGTTTATCAAGAAAATGATCCAATTATTGTTCAACTTGAAAATAAAATTAAAAGATTATTACAAAGTTCACAACAAGATTATTAAAAATATTATTTTTTTTTTTTACTATTATTTAAAATATTTGATTAATATATTTAAATCATAATAATTAAAAAATAATTTTCCCAATAATATAATCAAAATTTAAATTATTTAAATATCTAGAATTAAAAAATTGTAAAGAATCCAAGTTTATTTTTTAGGTACAATAATCATACAAGTCATATTATCACATCCAACTCCAGTTTCATTATATAAATCACTAGCACAAATACTATCCATCATTTCTTCAATAATTTTACTTAACTTTTCTTGATTATTATATCTATTTTTAACAAAATCACAAGCTTGTTGATTAGTTAAGCAATCCCAAATACCATCACATCCAATAATAATAAAATCAACATCATTGGAAAAATCTTCAATTTTAATATCAGGATTAGAAGTAATCATTTGTTCTTCAGGTTTTAACTTTTTATTTTGTTTATAATCTAAATCACCTAATCCTCTAGTTAAATTTAAATTTCCTTTAACTCTCCCATCAGTAATCCATCCATCAGCTTTATATATTCTATCTTTCTCACTTTCTAATTCAGGTTTATGATCAGTACTCATAGCAATAGCATTACCATTTTTACATAAAACTACTCTTGAATCACCAGCATTAGCAAAATACATTTTCTTATTCTTTTCATCAATTACACAAACACATCCAGTACATCCTGTCCTCATTGCTATATCATCACTTTCAGGATCTTTTTGACCTACTAATTGTGCTAACATTGCCATTTGAGAATTTTGAGGCTCTTCTTTATTTTGTAAATCATCTTCTTCTTTACTTTTTCTTGCATATTGTTTTATTTCCTCTTTACCTTCATTTGTTTGCATTATTTCATCCATTTTTATAAATGTGTCCTTAATTGCACTTTGTAAATCTCCTTTTAAGTAATTTTTATTTACTATTAATTCCTTTGTAAAATGATGAGTTACAAATTGAGATATTTCCTTTCCTCCATGTCCATCAAATACACCAAATACATCTAATTCAGATGATTTACCTTGAGATATTTCTGTTATGTGTGCATCCTCCATTCTCTTTCGCCATCCTTGCATTCCACATACTCCAAAACGTAACTATAAAATATATTATTTTTTTATCACTTACAAATGAATTTTCACCATCATCACTGTGTTTCTCTTTGTTTGGCTGTGATAGGAATTCACCCATTTTTTTATGTTTTTATTTAGTTTTTTTGATTTAAAAATATATTTTTTATTTTTTTGGGTGGTTTTTGAAAAAATCATTATAATTGATAAATTTTTTTAAATTTTTAAATAACTATCATTCATTAAATTTTGTTTTAAATTTTATAATTCTTTCGAAAAAAAGCATTTGTTTAATTTAGACATAAGCTTATACTTTTATTCAGTTTATCTTAAAATTAAAAGTTTTTAAATCTCTATTTCATAAATCTGAAAATATAAACTTGAATGTTAATATTTAATATATGAATGAGTTATTTTAATATTTTTATATTATATATTTTTTTAATTCAAATAAAAATAAGAATAACAATTTAAATTATAATAAATTACATTTTTCAGCAGATAAAAATAATATTTCATTTATAAATCAGATAATTTAACAAATTATAATTAAATTAACTTAAGGAAAAATCACAAATTTCAAATGAAAAATAAAAAAATATTTGAAATAGAAAAATAAAATCCAAAACCAATAAAAAATTAAATAAAATAATTATTTATTTTGAATAAGCTAAACATTAATTTTTTAAAGTTTAATGTTAAATAAATTAATTAACCCTTAAATTTTTCAGTTGAAAGATATTTAATTTCTAAATAAAAATTTCAATTATAATTCAAAATAAATATAATAAAAATTAAAATAAATGTCATTAGACAGAAATGTTAAAAATTATGTTACAATTACATTATATCAATCAAAAATATGTAGAAGTCCAGAAAATTATTTACCTTATACATTATCAATAAAATATAATAATCAATCTCCTTTAGAAACAGAAAAAATAATAAAATCATCAATGATTTTTCATGAGGAAACATTTCATTTTAATATATCTTCAACATCAAAACAAAATATGAATCCTATAATAACAATTAATGCATATTCAAGAACAATGTTTGTGATAAAAAATTATTTTGCTAAAGTAACAATACCTTTTAATATATCAAATAATCATAATCAAAAGCAATGGTATTTTTTAAAAGATAATAATGAAGAAATAGTTCTTAAAATTTTATTATCAATAGATTCAACATTATCATTACATCAAAATAATTCAATGAACTTAATAAATAAATCATATAGAATAGAAAGTGCTCATAATTTATTAAATAAAAAAAATTTAAATTTATCTTTAAACTTAAATTCATATTCTCCAACTCAAAGACAATCAGCAAATAAATCAATGGTGAATTTAAATACATTTTCAATGTTAAAAAATTTAACAAGTCAAAATCAATTAGTTTCAATTGCTGAAAATGATAGTAGTAGTAATATTACTATAAGTAATATTGATAGTGATAGTAATTACAGTGATTGTAATGAAGATCATCAATTTTCCAATTCTATTGATTTTAATAATATTTCTATTACTTATATTAATAATGCTATCTCTGATAAAGCCGACCAAATATTAGAAAAACAAAAAAATTTCGATAAAAAATTTTATGAATATAAAGAAAGAGATTCTTCTATTGGAAGAAAAAAAAATATTTTAAATAAAGAAAATGAAAAATTACAAGTTAATATAAAAAAATTAGAAAAAAATAAAAAAATTTATGAGACAAAAAGTCTTAATTTAAATGAAAATTTTATAAAATTTGAAAAAGAATTATTTAAAAATGAGTTAAAAGAAGAAATTAATATATTTAATCAGAAAATGTTTTATAATTTAAATTCATTGTTTATAATAAATACATCAGACTTGATATTAAATGATTTTAAAAGAAATTTAATTTTAGAGAAAGATTTAAAAAGAATATCTAAAAATTCAAATAATCATCCAAATATATCAATAAATGTAGATTTAATAGATGAACCAATAATGAATTCAAAAAAATTAAAATATGAATATTTAACATCAAAGCATTTAAATTCAACTAATTTTACTTCAGTATATAGCAGTGAAAGTTTAATAAATAAACATTATTCTCCTTCAACAAATAATATTTATGAATTAAGAATAAAAAATAAAAATAAAAATTCTCTTGATTTAGATATAGCATTAAATAAAAATACAAAAAGAACATCATCTAAAAAAGAAGTTGAATTAGATAATATTAAATTAGTAAGAATAAAATCTTCTTCTTCTAAATCAAATTTATTAAATAATAATAATAATGGAAGAAGACAAATATTAAGACCATCAATTAAAAGACCTTCTTTAAATTCTTTAAGTAAATCAAATGTAAATATTGTTCCTACTACATCAAAAATTAAAAAAAAAATTTTTGAACCTTATTTTATTCCACATAATTTTAATCAAGGGAAAAATATGAATTTTATAAATAATATAAATTCAAATAAATCAAAAACAAATCCTAAAAATTCAAAAAAATAGTTTAATTAATTTTTTATGTGAGTTTAATCAAATACAAAAAAATGATTAATGGTAATGTAATTGGATTTTAATTTTTTTAACAAACATTTTTAATATAATTATTTATTTATTTATTTAGAACTTTTATTATGTTAATAATTTGTGAAGTAATTATTATATTTTATTTATATATTTAAGTTTAATCACTATAAATTTATTTTTTATTTTAATATATATTTTAGGTAAACGTTGTTTTTTTATAAAATAAAACATATATAATGAAACTTTAAAGAAAATAAAATTATTACATTGATAATCATAAATTTATAATTTTTACACTATTATTTTGTTTCAATTCTTTTAAACTAGGATTTTTATTACAAGACCTTTGAAATCTTCTTCTTTTTTTTTCTCCACTAAAATTAAAATTTCTGGAATAATTATCATCTTTATTTTCTAAACTTAATTCTCCAGAAATGAAATTTAAATCATTTAAAACTTTTTCATAATTAAAAGAACCTTGATTAACAGAATCAGAGAGTTTTAATTTATTAATATTATTATTATTATAATTAATAGAATTGGTCATAGTATGATATCTTTCAATAATATGTTCTTTCCTTCTTTCATTAAATCTAAAAGAGCCTTTACCTGTGCTTTTAGAAGAAGAATTCGAAGAAAAAGAACTTTCTAAATTTGAATTTAAATTACTATTACTTTTTTTTTGTTTTGGAGAAATTAAACTAGCACAAACTGTAGGAATATAAAAATCTTTTTTCATATGAACTGGTTTTATTTGTTTTGTTGAACGAGAACTTTTTTCTGCTGAATCACTATCTGTTGTATTCATATCTTTTTTACTTTTTGATGAATTTAAATTTAATATATTATTTTTCTTATTATTTATTTCTTTTCCTCTTTTATTTACTCTTATTTTTTTCGATGATGTTAATTGAGGTTTTTCTTCATTTATATTTAAAAAAAATTTCTTTGGTTGTTGTTTATTATTATTATTATTTTCGTTCTGTTGATTTTTTATTTTCTGATTTGAAAATAAATTCTTTATATTTGGATTTGAATTTTTTTTCCTGTTTTTCTTCCTCTCATATATTATTTTTTTCTGCTGATATTTTTCTTGTTGAGGATGCATTGTTACATTTATACTTTTTATATTTTCTTTTGATTTTGAATTTTGTTCCTCTTCTTTTGATTTTTTCAATATATTATTTAATACTGTGTCAAATTCGTTTCTTTTTATTTTTGAATTTTTGGGTTTAAAAGCATAAGATTTTTTATTTGGTGAAACAGAATAATTATCATTTTTCATTTATTTTCTTTTAAATGTATTTTTTTTAAAAAAGAAAAAATCTTATTTAAAAAATAAACAATAATAAATTTTATTCATTTTTTTAATGTTTAGTTGTAAAGAAGAATATTTATATTTTCCTATTGAATTTAGGCAATGTTTAATTAATAAAAAAGAAAAGAAAAAAATTATTAAAATTAAAAGACCTTTAATTCAAAAACAAAATGTAAAAAATATTATTGTATTAACATTTTCAGATTATTACAGAGAACCAGAAGAAATAATTTTAACACAATATAAATTATTATATTTAATTGATGAAAATGATCCTTTATATAATTCTTATGAAACTGAAGAAGAAATAAATAATGTTATATTAAATAAAAAATATAAAAAAAATTTATTTAGTTTTTTAATTACAATTGGATTAGATTTTGCTGATAATAATTTTATTGAAAGAATTAGTAGTGAAATATTTGATAAAGGAAAATTAAATTATTTTGATTTTAAATTTATGAGATATAGATATACAGTTGAATTTAAACTTAATTTATTAAAATTTTTACCTTTATCATTAGAACCTTTCATTACTTTTCCACTTATTAAATATTTAAATTGGGTTGAGTATCATATTCCAAATAAAAAAGAATTTCATAAAAAAAAAGATATTAAATTAAATATTTTACTTAAACAATTTATTAAATTTGAAGAAAGAGATATTAATTTTTTTTGCTTAAATATTAAAGAATCTTCTTTAGAAGTTTTAGAATTGTAAGTTAATATATATAATATAATATAGGATAAAAAAATATAAAAAAGAAATTAATAATCTCCAATCATAAAAATAATAATTTTATAATAATAAATTAATTATTCTTTAAAAGGAGAAATAAATTTTTTTTCAATAATAGAATTAATATCAATATTTGTTAAATAAGGATCATTTTTTAATTCTTCAAAATTTTGAATTCTTTTAGTTTTATCTTCATTCAATAATTTAATTAACAATTCTTTCGCAGAATCAGAAATTTGAGATTTTTTAGGATATTTTAAATTATTCATTTTAATTCTTTTAATTAATTGTTCTTTATTTTCTTCAAAGAAAGGTGGAATTCCAAATAATAATTCATAAATAATTATTCCTAAACTCCACCAATCACTATTTTTATCATATTCTTTTTCTTCTAAAATTTCAGGTGATAAATATTCAATTTTATTAATAAATATTTTTTTTTTTTGTTCATATTTTGCTATTAAAACATCAGTTATATTAAAATAACCATCTTCACCTAATAAAATATTTTCTGGTTTTAATGTTGCATATATTATATTATTTTTATGAAGATTTTCTAAAGCAAATCCTATATTAATAATAAAAAATTTTATTTTCTCTTCTTCTATTATCACATTTGATTTTAAAATTTCTTGTAAAGTTTTTTCATTATTATAATAATTTAAAAAGAAAACTCTTTCTGGTGATTTAAAACAATATTCAATTTCAATTATAAATGGAATTTTACCATAATTAAATAAATCAACTTCATCATTTTCAATTTTAATTGATTTCATAATAAATTTTTTTCCTTCATATTCCATTAATAAAGTTTTATTATAAAAATCAGAGTTAATAATATCAAGGACATTGAAATCACTTAAACAGATTTTTTTATTAATATTATTATTATTTAAATTAATAAATTTATATAAAGATTCTTTTTCAGGAAGACACTTTTTATAATTAATTTCATTATTTTCTTCATCAGCAAAAACACCATTATCATTTAAATAATCAATAATATCAACTAAATTTTGAGTATCCATTTTAGATTTATTAGAATATTTTTTATCATGTTTATTTGTAACATATTTTAATAAATTTTCTTCATTTACAATTGATAATCTAAGTGACATATTATTTAAATTGACATATACAATATAGATGTAACCAATAATAATATTTTTTTTAACTGATATATAATGATAATCATATTCTTCATCACCATGAATTACAAATTGATCTGATTTTCTTGATATTGTTATTCCTGTTAATTTTGATATATCTATTCTTCTCTTTAATTCTTTCTTTTTTAAATTATATAATGCTTTTGATGTTATTAATAAATTCCTTTGTTGCTCATATCCTTTTGCATTTATTTTAATTATTTGAGAACTAAATAATAATTTTTCATCAGTTATTATTTTCAAAATATCTTTGTTTTCACTAAATTTTAATTCATCATGAATTTTATTCATTTTTAAATAAAAAATAAATAAAATAAATTAATATTTATGAAAAAAAAATTTAAATTCCTTTATTTGGAAATTATTTAAAATATGTATTTTTAATTTTTTTCTTTAAAAATTCTTTAACTTATTTAATTTTATAAAAGACATTCTCTTAAATCATTATCATTTTCATCATCCTCTTTAATTTGTAAATTATAATATTCTTCTAAAAATAAGTTAAAAATTAGAATAATGACTTCATTACAAATTAATATAAAATAAAAGATATTGATAAAAGATTCTTGAATTAAATAAGTATAAACTTCATCGATAAAATTTTTTTGATAATAATTAGCAAGATAAAAAATAAAAATAGAAAATCCCATTTGACAAGTATTAATAAAAATAGATTTATAATAAGCACTTTTCATATATGAATTAAATTTTTCAGAATAATCATTATTTATTTCTTTCAAACATAAATTAATATTTAAAAAACAAATAGTAAATAAAATAATAACTTCCAAAGAACTTAAATACATATACATATTATTAAATATTGAAAATAAAGCAAATAAATTATAAATATGATATATAAGAAAAATTCCTAAAATTATTCCCATAATATTAAATATCACATATCCTCTTTGAAATAATTGAAAATTATTTTCAATTGGATTTGATTTATTATATTTTTTTTTTATTATTATTTTATTAATTTTTATTGTATTATTATTTTCATAATTTGAATAATTTGTGTTGTTGCTTATTTTATTTGTTTTTTCTATTAAAAGATTTTGATTTGATAAATTTTTTCTTCTGTTTTGATTAAATTTCTTTTTTATTTTTATTTTTCTTTTATCATCTAAATCTAAAGATTTCTTTTTTACATCAGTTGGTTCAATAATAACAACATGTTTAGAAGAAGAATTTCTTCTATTTCTTGATGAAGAACGTGAATTATTTAAAATACTTTTAATTTTCACATTTTGAACTTTATTATTTAAATCAATTTCTTCCATATTTTATCTAAAACAAAATTATTGATTTTAAGAATTAGAAATATAAAAATAAATTTAAATATTCAAAAAAAAAAAAATGAAAGGTGAAAAAGATATAATAAACACATCAAAAAAATATGATTCAGAATCATCAAGAGGAGAAATATCAGAAACAAATAAAACATATTTTAATTCATCTCCTCTTAATATAGGAAATAATATAATATGTAATAAAAAAATATATGGAATACGTGAAAACATATATAATTTAATATCATTATTTATAATAAATATAATAATATTTCTTATGTGGTTAAATTACATCTATTCATATTATATCAATAATTCAAAATTTATAGTAAAAATTATTTTATTATTAATTCCTTTATTTTTTATTTTTTCAGAATATTATCAAATAAAATGTTTTATAACAGAACCAGGAATAATACCAAAAAATTCTCAAATTTATAAAAGTAATTTAGGAGATCAATTCATTTATAGTAAAAAAGAACATAGACCAATTATTATGGTTCAAAAACATTGTTATATTTGTAATATTAATAGACCTAATAAATCTTTTCATTGTTTTTTATGTGGAAATTGTGTTGAAGAGTTTGAAAATCATTTTATTTATGTTTCTAATTGTATTGGCAAAAGAAATAAAAAATTTTATTTATTCTTTTTATTGTATCATTTCTGCTTTTATGGTTTAGTTATTTTTACTTCTTTTATTCAACTTATTTTTTCTTCTATTCTTTTTCATTCTTTTTATCAAATTTTTTTCAATTCTTATTCATTAACCCTTGTAATTTTATCATTACTTATTTTAATTGGTATAATTTCTTATTTTATTTTTTATTATTTAACAATTTTTATTTTATTTATTTTAA
>JAEEGI010008666.1_pt1 | contig 22413 bp, 19 predicted proteins | sample 8958751 | NCBI WGS metagenome assembly JAEEGI01 (sample SAMN16246545, study PRJNA631951) | gut metagenome | biome: gut microbiome; feature: rumen; material: KS-attached | host: Bos | place: Iran: Karaj | collected 2018-10 | reverse complement strand
CACTGGAGGATCATCAGCCAGCCGATGAGCATGCCGCCCAGGTGGGCGAAATGCGCGATGTTGGAGGCTGCACCGGTGATGCCGGTCAGCAGCTCGATGGCGGCGAAGACGCCGACCATCCATTTGGCGCTGAGCGTGATGGGCGGGAAGAGCAGCGTCATGCGGGACTCCGGGAAAAGTATCGCATAGCCCATCAACACGCCGTAGATGGCGCCGGAAGCGCCTACGGTCGGCACGAGGTAGATATCCTGGATGTGTGCGATCGCTTCGGCGTTGCCCAGGTTGGCGCCCGGGAGATAGGTCTGCACCTGCAGGAACTGCACCCCCAGGTGCATCGCCTCGGCCCCGAGACCGCAGATGAAATAGAACAGCAGGAACTTCTTGCTGCCGATGATCCGCTCCAGCACGATGCCGAAGATGAACAGCGTGTACATGTTGAAGAGGATGTGCATCCAGTCTCCGTGCATGAACATGTGCGTGATCACCTGCCACCAGCGGAAGAGCGGTGAAGCGGGGAAGTGCAGGCCGAGAACTCCGGCGAAGTAATTGTGTCTGGCCAATGTCACCAGGAACACCACCACGTTGATGATGATCAGGTTCTTGGTCACGGGCGGCAGCGACGAGAGGAATCCTCCCCGGCGGCCGTTGTCGTATGAGTAATAAGCCATTTCAGAATTTTTTGTCGATGTCTGCCAGGGGGACGATGCTGACGATGCGGCGCCCGCCCGGCGTGAGTTCGGCATTGTCGCTTGCAAAAAGCGTGTCAATCAGCCGCTGCGCCTCCTGCGGGGAGGCGGGCGGATCGGCGTGCGAGGCCCCCAGGGTGGCGAATTTCTCGGCCAGACGCTGCTGCATCAGCTCCGGCAGGGCTTCGCGCTCCTCTGACAAAATGTACACAAGGTCGCTGACAAGCTGCAGGACTTTGCCCGGCTCGCAGCTGTAGCCTTCGGGCACGCCGTTCACCACCACGGTGTCCGTGCCGAACGGCGTGATGTCGAATCCGAGGCGGGCCAGCAGCGCTGCGTTGTCCTCGAAGAGGAGCCGCGCGGGCGCGCCGACCACCGCCTGGACGGGGAAGAGGGCCGTCTGCGTGACATGCGCTTCCTGGCCCAGGGCGTGGAGCGCCTGCTCGTAGAGGATGCGCTCCCGGGCGCGGGCGATGTTGACGATCATCAGGCCGGAAGCGGCCGGCGTGAGGATGTATTTGCCCTGGAGGACGAGCGTGCGCCCCTGCGGGAGGGTCTTCTCCTCGAAGAGGCGGCCGTAGTCCTCGTGGCGGTCGATGTGGCGGCTGTAGTCGTAGCCGCCCGGCGCTGCGGCTGCGGCGGGCGCCGGAGCGCTGTCCGCCGCCGGGAACGCGCCGGCGCTGAACGGGTCGTAGGAAGGGTCCGTCTCGATGGTGGGCATCTGGACGGGGCCCTTGTATTGCTCGAAGCTCTGGCCCAGCTGGGGGATCTGCACGGCGCCTTCGGTGTTGAAGTCGATGCTGGCGCCGAAGCTGTTGCGCCCGAGCGTCTCCTTGACGCAGGCGTAGAGGATCTGGAAGATGACGGCGTCTTCTTCGAACTTGATCTCCGTCTTGGCCGGGTGGATGTTGACGTCCACGGCGTGCGGGTCCGTCTCCAGGAAGATGAAGTAGGAGGGCGTGACCCCGTCGGGAATCATCTCCTCGTAGGCCTTCATCACGGCCTTGTGCAGGTAGGCGCTGCGGAAGAAGCGCCCGTTGACGAAGAAGTATTGGTTGCCCAGGGTCTTGCGGGCGGTGTCGGGGCGCCCGACGAAGCCGCGGACACGCACCACGGAGGTGTCGGCCGACAGGTCGACGATGTCGCCGGCCACGTTGCTGCCCATCAGGTCCAGGATGCGGAATTTCAGGGACTTGGCCTTCTTCAGGACATACATGTCCCGGCCGTTGTGGGAGAGGGTGAATGCGATGTCGGGGCGCGTGATGGCCACGCGCGTGAACTCCTCGAGGATGTGCTTGAGCTCGACGTTGTCGCTCTTGAGGAACTTGCGGCGGGCGGGCGTGTTGTAGAAGAGGTTGCGCACCGCGAAATTGGAACCCGCCGGGGCGGCCACGGTCGCGGTCTTCGTCTCGCCGAAGGCGCCGATGCGCACTTCGGTGCCCGTCTCGTCCTGCGGCCGGCGGGTGCGCAGGGTCACCTCCGCCACGGCGGCGATGCTCGCGAGGGCCTCGCCGCGGAAGCCGTAGGTGAGGATCTGCTCCAGGTCCTCGGCCGAGGCGATCTTGGAGGTGGCGTGCCGCTCGAAGCAGAGGACGGCGTCCGCCGCGCTCATGCCGCAGCCGTTGTCGATGACCTGCAGGAGCGTGCGGCCGGCGTCGGTCACGACCACGCTGACCTGCGTCGCGCCCGCGTCGACGGCATTCTCCATCAGCTCCTTCACCACGGACGCCGGCCGCTGTACGACCTCGCCCGCGGCGATCATGTTGGCAATCTGTGCCGGCAGGATCTTCAACTTGCCCATCCGCTACAGCATCGAGTAGAACTTGGCGATATACCAAAGTACGGCGGCGACCAGGATCAGCGAGATGATGCCGATGATGGTCTGCGTGCGCTTCATCGGGGTGCGCGTGCGCGAACCCTCGCGAAAAGCGCCTTTGATGCTGGAGCCGGGCACGTACGTTCCCTCCTTCCTCTCCTTCTCTTCCGTGCCGTCCACTGCACCGAAGCGGCGCTTGCGCTCGTCCTCCTCGGGGTTGTAGTAGATCGGTTTGTAGTTGAAAACGCGGTGTTCGTTTTCACCGAAAAAATTAAATAATCCCATAGTTTACAAATGTAGCCATTTTTCTTTATTTTTGTAGTGATATGGACTTCAGAATAGGACAAGGATACGACGTGCACGCCCTCGCCGAGGGCCTCCCGATGTGGCTCGGCGGCGTGCAGATTCCCTCTCCCACAGGCTTCGTCGCCCATTCCGACGGCGACGTGGCCCTCCACGCCCTTTGCGACGCGCTCCTCGGCGCGCTCGCCGTCGGCGACATCGGTCACCTCTTCCCCGACACGGACGACCGCTGGAAGGGCGCCGACAGCAAGGAGCTGCTCGCCGCGGTGCTCGCCCGCCCGGAGTTCGCCGGCTGGCAGGTCGTCAACGCCGACATCACCATCGCCCTGCAGGCCCCCAAGCTCGCTCCGCACATCGCTGAGATGCGCCGGACGATCGCCTCGATCCTGGGCGTCGGCGTGGACCGCGTGAGCGTCAAAGCCACCACGACGGAGCGTCTGGGCTTCGTCGGACGCAAGGAAGGATGCGAAGTCTGGGCAATTGTTCTGATAGAACGCAAATAAATTTTGCTAATTACAAAAAGTATTGTACATTTGCAGTCCCAAAACCGCAAGGTGTGGGGATATTGAGATATGGTGTAATGGTAGCACTACAGATTCTGGCTCTGTCAGTGAGGGTTCGAATCCTTCTATCTCAACAAAGCTTTAAGGCCTGATGGCGGGGTAGCTCAGCTGGTTAGAGCGTCGGATTCATAATCCGGAGGTCGTGGGATCGTGACCCACTCCCGCTACCACTCCTTAGCACCCAAAGACAAGAATCACTATATAGATCCGACGCATACTTGCGGCGGTTTTTTTGTTTTTATTATCTTTGGGTAATGATTACTTTCAAAGCCCTCCTCCGGCTCTATTTCCGTCAGTTCGTCAAGGACCGCAAGCGCGAATTCGTGCTCACATCCGTGATGGTGGCCTATTTCTGGGTCATCGAGCTGGTCATCTTCCTGAAGGACGGTGTCGGGACGCTCGATTCCCCCGGCGGCCTGCTGGTCGTCATCGGCGTCTTCGATTTCGTCACCAAACTTTTCATGCAGCACGACAACACGGTGATGGACGCGTTCCTCAAGACGCGCCCGCTCTCCGAGAAAACCTGGCGCCGATTCCTGCGGATCACCCATCTCTGGGAGCCGCTCAACCTGTTCTTCCCGCTGGCCCTGGCTCCGGTCTGGCTGGTTTTCCTTCCTTTCGGCCGGGCGCTCCTGTTCATCGTCTGCACCTACTTCCTGTCCGTGGCGCTGGGCATCCTGATGATGCGCCTGAAGCGGCGCGGCCCCTATCTGTCCGAGAAGGCGGTGGTCCGGAAGAACGGCCGCGCCGCCGTCCGGCTGACCAGCCGGCTGGCCACGGGCTCGCTGGGCATCCAGGTCAAGGGCCTGCTGCGCTCCAAGCGCCTGCTGGCCGCTTCGCTGCCCATGGCGTTCTATTTCCTCCTGACCTTCCTGCGGGAGGCCAGGAAGGGAGAAGCGAACGTGGCCGGCGCAGAGGCCATGATGCTGTTTTTCATCTTCACTTTCGCCCAGGCTTCGGTGCAGTTCGGACTCTCGGTCGAGGCCAAGTTCTTCAACGGCCTCTGGACGAAACCGTTCCCGCTCCGCCGGCTGCTGGAGGACAAGTACAATTTCGCAACCATCCTGGCCGGCATCGCCGGCGTCATCGGCGCGCTCGTCGGCCTGCCGTTCCACTTCCCGGTCTCTTCGCTGCTGGCGCGGGTCGTGTTCGTGGCCGGGTTCGCTTCTCTGCCGATCCTGATCGACCCGTATGCCTGCGTCCCCTTCGACCCGTTCAACAAGACGCAGTTCAACACATCTTCCCGGATGCAGGGCACCTTCCGGATCTCGACCCTGCTGGCCACGCTCGGGACTTTCGTCTCCGCCGGCCTGCTTCATCTGCTGCATTCCCAGGACCTGCGCAACGGCATCTTCTTCGCCCTCGGGATCCTCGGCTACCTGCTGCACAAACGCTATTTCGCCTGGGTTGAAAAGAAGTTCCTGGCGGACCGCTACAAATACATGGACATATACAACGAGCAATGATAACGCTATCTGAACTGAGCAAACGATATGGGGCATCCGTCGTGCTGGACGTGCCCGAACTCACCCTCAAGGAAGGCCAGGTCGTCGGCCTGGTGGGCAACAACGGCGCCGGCAAGACCACGATGATGCGCCTGATCCTGGACCTGATCAAGGCGACGACCGGCCACGTGACCATCGAAGGCGCGCAGGTCAGCGAGGATCCGGTCTGGAAGCTTTCTACCGGCTCGTATCTGGATTCGTCTTTCCTGATCGAATTCTTCACCCCGGAGGAGTTTTTCTCCTTCATCGCCGAGGCGTATGACATCGCGCCGGCCGAGCTCACGCGCCGGCTGGAGCAATACGAGACGCTGATGGGCGGGGAGATCCTGGGCAAGAAGAAGGTGATCCACGACTTCTCCAACGGCAACCGCCAGAAGATCGGCATCATCGGTGCGATGCTTGTCAATCCGCGTTTCCTCGTCCTCGACGAGCCGTTCAACTACCTGGATCCGAGTTCGCAGATCGTGGTGGCCAAGCTGATTTCGCAGATGAACCGCGAGCTGGGCACGACCGTGCTCGTGTCGAGCCACAACCTCAATTCCATCAGCGACATCTGCGACCGCATCCTGCTCCTGGAGAAGGGCAAGGTGCTGATGGATAAAGCACACGTCCCGGGCGAGAAGGATGCAGAGCTGGAAGCCTACTTCCTTGACGTCGCGGGACGCGTAAAAGGATCGGACGCTGTCTTATAAGGTGTAGCGCAGGCCGATGGTCAGGTCAAGGTGGGTCACGCTTTCCTGGTTGTTCTTGTCGAGCGTGACGGTCTCGGTCATGCCGAGGGCTTCGTTCTTGTAGCTGGAAAGCGAACCGCCGAAGAAAGACATGGAGGCGCCGATGGAGAGGTGCTCCGACAGCCCGATGTCATAGCCGAATTCCATTACGTAGCCTAGCGTGCCGCCCTTCTGGACGATAGAAATGGAGTTGAGCTGGCCGTTGTCGCGGTAGCCTATGTAACCGGCCCCGAGGTTCATATAGAAGGCGTTCTTCATCGAAGCGCTCATCGTGCGATAGGAAAGCATGGGGCCCGCGAACCAGAAATTCTGCTTGTCCGACATCGCTACATTGCCGGCATCGCTCTTGTATAAGACGCCCTTGTTGCTCGTGTTGAAACTGTGGTATTTGACACCGACGCCCAGGGTCTCGGAGAAGAATCCGGTGATGTCGGCGCCATAGGAGTATCCCCATCTCAGATCTTTCAGGTAATCTTCCATGGCCGCGTCAAGGCCGGCGGGAACTATCCCGAAGCGGTATCCGCCGCCGCCCTGGATGGCAAAGCGCCAGGTGGGCGGCTTCTTGCCGGCCGTCTGGTCGGAAGTGACGATGGTCTGCGCGTTGAGGGAGAGCGTGGCTCCTGCAATCAGGAGAATGGATAGAAGAATCTTTTTCATAGTACGTTATTCTTTGGATTTGGACGATTTGGCGAACATGTATTCAGCATAGCCGACATTCTCGGGCATCAACTCCAGTTTCGGTTCGCCCACCAGGATGCCCATCGTGACAGAACAGCGCACGTAGTACTCTTCTCCGAGCTGGATGTTGAGGGGGAAGGAGGACTTGCTCTCCGTCCTGCCCCAGATCTCGACCGGGCCGGCTTCATAGACCTTCACTTCGGCGGCAGTCTTTACTCTAGCGCGATAGACGCTGTTCTCGCCGATATGTACGTTGTAATTCACAAGTGGGCCGATGCTGGAAGTACGGTAGAAATAGATGACGGCATAATCGGGATGCTCGGGATGCTTGGGGATCTCTCCCTGGGCCGGAAGGCTGGAAATGTCCGCAACGCGCAGGATGTTGGCTTTGATGCGGTGGATCGTGCTCGATCCGTCCGGTCCCCGGTGTTCCGTGAGGCTGATTACGTTGCCGCCGGCGGCCCGGGCCTTTGACTTGGCCAGCGCCAGAATTTCCTCGTAAGTACCGTTTTTGGTGGCCGTGAAACCGGTGTCCCCGATCTTGATGTCGCCGATCAGTTCGGCGTCTTCGGGCACGGGAACGCCTACCTCCAGCACGGCGACGTCTTCGTCATCGCCAAGCGGCGCGTAGGTCCGGGCCAGATTGGAAGAAATTTTGGGGGAACATGCCGCCAGCAGAGCGCAGGCCAGCAAAAAAAGTAAGTTTTTCTTCATGTTTTAAAGCAAAAGAGTGTATAATATAGCCTAGAAATTGAAGCTGAGGCCGAGCTTCAGGTCAAGGTGAGTCAGGGAAATCTGCTTGTCTTTGTCGAGATTATAAGGCCTGGGGAGCCCTCCTTCCGTTATAGTGACGGAACGGAGCGTTCCGGCATAGACCGAGAACAGCGCGTGGAGCTTCAGGGTCTTGGTCAGGGCCAGTTCATAGCCACCTTCGGCCATGACCCCGAGGGTCCCGCCGTTCAGGGTAATCGAGTCGAAGAGGATTGCCCCATCGTCGTGGTAGCCCATGTAGCCTAATCCCGCGTTCATGATCCAGCAGCTCCGCCCTTTCGTGAAGTCGCGCGACGAAAGCATGGGCCCGGCGAACCAGATGTTTATCTTGTCCGACAAGTGGCCGGATACGGTGCTGCTGCCCAAGGTGGCTACGATGTCTTGCTGGCTGGAGGTGCGGAAGCTGTTGTATTTGACGCCGATGCCCAACGTGCCGTGGAAATAGCGGGTTGCGTCCACGTCGTAGGTCAGGCCCCATTTCAGGGCTTTGGCCTGGTCCCTTTCGACGGCTCCCAGTCCGTCGGGAATCGTTCCTGTCTGGTAGGAGGCGCCCACTGAGGCGGAAATGCGCCATTTGGAGAGTTCTTCATTGACTGACTGGTCGGAAGTGACGATGGTCTGTGCGTTGAGGGACAGGATGCCGGCCAGCAGCAGGAGGGTGGTTGCGAAAATGTTTTTCATACTTTTTTATTGATTTTTAGCCTTCACGGCATTATAGATATGATAGCCAAGTCCGTCCGGCGCGACCTCGAAGGAGGGGTTGCCGTAGAAGGTGCCTTCAGCTACACCGCATTCGATAAAATAATCCTTGCCAAGTTCCAGGTTGAGGGTGATCTCGGCCTCCTTCTCCAGCTTCGCCCAGATCCGGACTTTCCCGGGCTCGTAGATTTTCACCTCTGCCGCGGAAAACTTTTTTGACCGGTAGACCTTCTGGTCGCCGATGCGCACGTCATAGACGACGAGCGGCCAATAATCGTTGTTCCTGTAGAAATAGACCGCGGCGTAGTCGGGATGCTTTTCTGTGGCGGGCACTTCGTAGACGAAGCGCTCGACGTCATCCAGGTGGAAGAGACCGGCCTTGATCTTGTACATGTCAGACACGCCGCCAGGGTGGTGTTCCTCCGTGATGTCGATGACATTGGCGCCGATTTCGCGGGCTTTGGCCTCAGCCATGTAGAAGACCGTGAGTTCGTTGTCCGAGACGTAAGTGTTGCCCATGTCGTTCACCTCGATGGAGCCGTAGTATTCGGCCTCCGCAGGCGCAGGGGTCCATTTGTCCAGGAACAGGACCAGGTCGTCGTACGCGAGCGGCGTGGAGGTTCGGAACAGGTTGGCCGTAAGTTTAGGGGAACATCCCGCCAGGGTCAGCCCGCAAAGCAGGAGGAGGGAAATCTTTTTCATATTTTGAGTGGGTTACTTGGTGTCGTATCGGAACGCCCGGTAGGAGTGCGGCGGGAGCGTGAGGGTGACGCGCGGATCCGGGGCGCGGCGCGGGCCGAAACCGCCAAAGCCCGCAGGCATCTGCGGCGCGGTGGCCTCCAGGGTCTCGCCGCTCTCCAGGTCGCTGAAGGATGCGAGGCCGGCGCCGACCAGGCTGACCTCCACGGGCTCGTCATTGAAGTTCTCAACGATCGCAGTCTGGTTGTCATACAGGAAGAGGCTGACCTTGGCCGGGCCTTCGAGGCGCAGGCCGAAGTCGGCGCCCGCGACGCGGCGCAGCTCGTTGAGCACGGGCGCGGGCAGGTCGTAGAGGTTGCCGAAGTCGTCCGGGATGGCGATGACGTAGAGGCTGCCGTTGGAATATTTGGCCCGGTGCAGGAAGGGGTAGCCCGACACGCCGCCGCTGAGCGGCCGGCCGGCGCTGATCACCTCCCAGCTGTCGTTGGTCAGGTACTGGATCTGCGGGATCAGGATGTCCCGTCCGGTGCGGCCGTAGCGGCCGAAATCGTTGACCAGGGCCTTGAGGCCGGTGCAGCGCAGCTCGCAGATGTCGGCGATCTTGTCGGGGATGGCCTCCAGCAGGCCGGAGGTGATGACCACGTCGCCGCCCTTGCGCAGCTGGCGCTTCATCTTCTCGACGATGTCGGGATCGGCGGCCGCCTGCCGGGTCAGCAGCACGACCTTGCGGTCCTCGGGGAATTCGGGATACATGTCCATCGGCAGGCCCACCATGCCCAGGTAGTTCTGCAGGAAGTCGTCGCCGACGGAATGGTAGGGCTTGTAGGCCCAGATGCCCACGGGCGTGCCGAGCTTGCCGACGAGCTCGTCCGCCTGGCGGAGGACGACGTCGGCGATGCGCGCCATCGTGGTCGGGGTCACGGTCTCCTTGCCCTTCTGGTAGGGAGCCGTCATCTCGTCATAGTTCCAGCTGGTGCCCGTGCCCTGCCAGGGAGCGCGGAACATCGGGTTGAGGCGGACCTCCAGCAGCTGGTTGTAGGCGAAGAGCATCACGTCGCGCGCCTGGGCGATGGCCGTCAGGTGCAGCTGCTCCGCGTAGCGGTCCATGCTCATGAAGATGCCGCCGGCGTCCACCCAGCCGCCGCCGTTGCGGCCGCCGGACAGGTGCTCGAAGTAGCGCATGATGTTGTAGCCCAGATAGTTCTGGAGATGCTGGGCGCTGGACGGGTCGCGCGTCTCCGTACCGGTCCACACGCCGTCGAAGATCTTGGGGCCGTCCTCCAGGCTGAAGCCCAGGCCCTGGAAATGGTCGTACCAGTTGGGGTATTTGATGATGACCTTGACCTTGGGGTTGACGGCCTTGGCCGGGTCGACGACGAGCGTCTTGCCGGCTTCCTTGAGGAGCTCCAGGCGGTATTCCGTCCAGCTGCGGTCGCCCTTGGCCTCGATCTCCACGTCCTTCTTGCTGCTGGTGAAGAAGAAGTCGTCGAGGATGAATTCGTCGAAATGCTTCGCCGTGTGCTCCGCGATGCGGCGCACCATCTCGCGGTCCTTCGGGTCGGAATAGCTGAAGGTCTCGAAATCGTTGGCTTCGTTGATGGTGTAGGTGATGCCGCCGGCCACCTCGATGCCTCGCTTGAGGAAGAAGGCCTTGGCCTGTTCGAGGGTCTCGTCGTCCACGATCAGCAGGTCGCGGTGCGTCTCCAGATAGATCTTGTCCACGTCCAGCTGGTCGGAAATGATCTTCCAGGTGGACTCCAGCCAGGCGGGGTCCTTCATCTTCTGGACCTCATAGGCGCGGACATAGACGGAAACCTTGAAATTCTTGTGCGCGGCCGTGGCGGGCACGGCCATCAGCAGCGGTAGAAGAATCGCAGCGATGCGCAGGAAGAAAGTTTTTCTCATGGATACTGGGCAATAGTGTTATAACAAAGCGAAGGTACGCAATTTCTTGCAAATTGCGTACCTCCCTTCAAGATATATATGGAAGTCGTTTAGGTCCTATTTCATACGGTCTCTTGCATCCTTGCCGGCACCCGTGCCCTTGTACTTGCTGGCCGCGGTGTTGAAGCGGTAGCGGAGGGAGATGCCGATCCGCTGCGTGTCAAAGCGGTTGGCCTGGAGGATGTGGTAGTTGCCGGTGTTGCTGTCGATGTCGTAGTAGGCCAGGTTCGCGAGGTTGCTGCCGGTGATGCGGAGCACCAGGGAGCCGTCGCGCAGGAGCGTCTTCTGGATGGCAGCGTTGACGTCGAGGTAGTGGTTGGTGAGGAATATGTTCTGGGAGTAACCCGGGGAGTGGTATTCCGCACCGAGCTCGAGCTGCCAGCCCTTCGGCAGGGAGAAGGTGTTGTTGAGCTGCACGAAGAAGAACGGCTTGTCGTTGAAGGAGAGGGTGCGCGCGACCTTGTTGTCGGCATCCTTGACGTCGATGTTGAGCCATCCCTGCTGGACGCCGCCGACGAAGTTCAGGTTCCAGATGCCGATGGTCGGCGTGGCGACCACGTAGGCGGACAGCTGGCGGTACGGCTTGTCCAGGTTGTGCGGTTTCAGGAGGATGGTGCCTTCGTCGTCGTAGATGTTCGCCCAGGTGATGATGGGATCGTTCGTCCGGTCATAGTTCAGCACGAAGGTGAAGAAGTTCCAGACCGTGGTCGACGAGATGGAGTGGGTGGTCTGCGGCTGGAGGGCGGCGTTGCCGCTCTGCAGGGTGTAGCGGTTGTTGTAGCGGATCGCGTTGGAGAGCGCCGAGTAGTTCGGGCGGGTCGTGCGGGCGCTGTAGCTCAACATCTGCTGGACCTTGCCGAAGACACCGGCGAAGGAGACCGACGGGAAGAAGTTGTCATACTTGCGGGTGAAGCTGTTCTGGCCCAGGAGGTCGTCGTAGGCGTAGTTGACGTGCTCGTAGCGGAGGCCGGCGCTCAGCTGGCCGAACTGTCCGAGGACGAAGCCGTAGTTGGCGAAGGCGGCGATGTTGTCTTCGCGCACCTTGGCGGTGGAGGCCGGAATGTTGGCCCCGGACAGCGTGTAGTCGTCCTTGCCGCGGGTGAAGGTCTCTTCGGTGCCCACCTGCAGCATGCCGCGCCAGATGGGATAGGAGAGCACGAGCTTGGCGGCGTAGAGGTTGAGGTTGGAGGCGGACTCCGTCTTCACCGTCGCCCCTTCGATGTTGCTGGTCTCGAGGGCCGTGTTGGCCTTGCTGTCGGTGACTTTGTAGTAGTCCAGGTTCAGGTCGATGCCGAGTTTGCCGATGGAGCCGTTATAGTATGCGTTCCCACCTAAGGAGTAGGGGGCGTGGCTGCCGTTGGATCCGGTGTTCTCCGTGCGGAGATGGTCGAGCAGGGTGCCGTTGACGAACATGTCGCCTTCCATCCAGGTGAACTCCTTGTAGGAAATACTCCTGTTGTAGTCCAGCTTGAAGCCGGCGAAGTGGTTGTCGGCGATCTGCCAGTTGACGCCGCCGTTGGCGCCGGCAGTCTTGTTGGCGAAGTAGCCGTCCAGGTCTTCTACCTGGCGGTAGTTGGCCTTGCCGAGCGTCTCCTGCGTCAGGGTGCTGGTCTGGGTCTGGGTCGTGGAGGAGTAATTGGCGCCGGCGAAGATGTCCACGCCGCCGGTGCGGTAGTTGACGTTGAGGTTGCCGCTCGGATCGTTGAAGTCTTTCTTCTGGAGCGACTGCTGGTCAGAGAGGGTGACGTCGAAGCCGAAGCCTTCGCCCTGGCGGCGGATGGTGCGGATGCGCACCACGGCACGCACGGTGGCGTCATACTGGGCGCCCGGGTTGGTGATGACCTCGACGCTCTGGATCTCGTGGCTCTGGAGGCGGTCCAGCTCGGAAGCGTCGGTCATGCGGCGGCCGTTGATGTAGATGCGCGGCGCGCCCTTGCCGACGACCTCGAGGCCGTCGCGGCTCTTGATCAGACCGGGGACCTTGCCGAGGACGTCACGGGCGGAGCCGGCGTTCTCCAGGACGGAGCCGCGCACGGACGTTGCAAGGCCTTCGCCCGTGAGGCGGGTCTTGGGCATCACGGCGGAGATGACCGCCTCGCCGAGCAGCTCGGAGTCTTCCGAGAGGGTGATGGCGGGCAGCTCGACGAGCGAGCCGGCGAGCTTGACTTCCTGCTTGACCTCGCGGTAGCCGACGAGGTTGACGCCGAGGATGTAGGTGCCTTCGGCGGCGCGCAGCTCGAAGCGGCCGTTCTCGTCGGCGGTGTTGCCGGTGACGACGGTGCCGTCGGCGGCCGAAAGATATACGGTAGCGAAACCGGCCGGCTCGCCGGCGGTGTCTACGAGGGTACCGCGAAGGGTGGTCTCGCCCTGGCGGGCGGCGAAGGCTCCAGTGCTGAAAGAGAGCGTGCAGAGCATCAGGAGCGCGATTTTCATAAGTTTCTTCATTTTGTTTCTGCGTGTAATAGTATATTAGTACACCGCAAAGGTAATCACATTTTTCATATCTCCAAAACTTTTTTCACTTTTTTCGACATTCTTCTCGCGCGTCCTATATATTATTGCGCGGGCGTCTGCATGATCAGCATCTTCTGCGCTGGAATACCAATGCCTGCCAGTGTCAGCCAGGCAAGGTCCGGACAGCTTCCAGCAAACCATGCCACCCTCGGCTTAGAGGGAGGGGCCCGCTTCCGCAGGAAGTGGGAAGGGGAGCGCAGCGACGTTTGCAGGGAGCTGTCCGGCCTTGCGGGCGGGAGAATTCTACAAACCTGTTTTCGAGAGCGGCCTTCTGCGCGTGTGGGGGCCTTTTTGTGATTTTAAAAACTCTACAATAACACTGCAAAACTTGTAGAGTACTTGTTTTTCTGCTCCTTAAATTGCTACCTTTGAGCAAACAACCTGGAGACCGGATGAAACTGTTTAAATTGTTCTCTGCCAAGAAATCTTTCCGCTTCGTCGAGTCTGTCGACCAGCTCCTCAATGATGTGGATACGGCCTTGATCATCTTCAAGGATGGTATCCGCTGCTACCTCTACAACGACACGGAAGGCTTCGCCGAGAACCTTTCCACCATGGCCAGGCTCGAGGGCGAGGCGGGCGCCTTGCGCCGCGAGATCGAGAACAGCCTCTATTCGCGGGGCACGCTCATCCGGTACCGGGGCGACATCATGCGCCTGCTCGAGCGTTTCGACCACATCTTCACGATCCTGTCCAACGACCTGATCCAGTTCGAGATCGAAGCGCCCAACGTGCCGCAGGAGCTGAAGAAGGAGTTCATGAAACTCACGGACCTGGCCACGACGGCCGTCGAGACGACCATCCCGGGCACCAAAGCCTATTTCACGGAGCCCGACAAGGTCTCCGAATCGTCGCATCGCGTATACTTCTATGAAAAAGAAGCGGTCAAGCTCTCGCAGTCCATCAAGCGGACCGTCTTCCACGACATGCAGCACCTCAAGCTGAGCGAGAAATTCCACCTCCGCTACTTCGCCCTGCATATCGAAGACCTCTCCACCGCCGCGGTCAAGGTGGCCGAGCAGCTCTCCGTGATGGCCATCAAACGCAGTCTGTAAGCCATGGTGTTCCGGATCCTCTTCCTGTCCTTTGTCACTTTCCTGGCGGTCTGGCCGGTGATCCGGTTCGAGCTGCCGGCGGTGATGGGGCCGGTCTGGGCGTCCGGTGCCAGCGAGCGCTGGTCTGTCAAGATCCTCCTGCCGCTGCTTTTCGTCGGCGCGCTGGTGTGCGCCGCCTGGGGCGTGCCGGTGGAGTCCGGCATCCTTCCGGAGCTCGCCACTTCCGACCTTCCCTCGCTCTTCGTCATCGTCCTGTCGACGGCGGTTGCCGTGTCGGTCGCTTCCCTGATCAGCCCCTCCACCGCGGTCCCGTTCGCATTCCTGGGCTCCGTGGCCGGTTTCCGCCTCATGACGGAAGGGGCGCTGGACTGGACGCTCACCGCGCGCACGGCGGCTTCCTGGATCGCCGCCCCGCTGCTCTGCGGCCTGCTTGCCGCGGGGCTCGTCGCGTTGACGGTCCGTCGTCCGGGCAGCCGCCCGGTCCATCTGGTCATTTCCGACCACCGCCTCCTGGTGGGGAGTATCCTGGCCGCTTTCCTGCTGGCAGGGGCCGCGGCGTGGAACCTGGGCGCCATCGTCGCCTTCTTCCCGGTGTCCGCTTTCGGCGCCGGCCCGGTGTCCGCCGCCGTGGCGGCCGTCCCCGCCCTGCTGCTTTTCCTGCTGGTCCGTCCGGAGTTCGCCGCCAAGGCCTGGCACGTCGCGGACCAGGACCTCGATTTCTCGTCCGGCTCCGTGTTCGCCATCCTGTCGGCGATGGGCCTGACCTATCTGGTGTTTTCCCTGCCGGTCCTCGCGCGGCTCGGCCTGACGGCCACGCCGCTGCCCGCTCCGGTCCTGCTCCTGGCGGCGCTCGTGGGCGTGAGCCTGTCCCGCCGCAAGGCGCTGGTGGAAGGGGAGAAGGTGCTCAAGGCCGCCCTGTCCGCCGTCGTGTGCCCGATCCTCGGCCTGCTCGTCTGCTACAGCCTGTCGATGATCCTGAACGTGTCGCCGGAGGATGCCGGCCGCACGGACTGGAACGCCCGGATCACCCCGACCCTGATCGTCCTCGGCACCATCGTCATCGCGGCGGTGCTCTCCCTGTATTTCCGGGCCCAGCGGCGCCGCGACCTTCAGCGGCAGATCCTCGTCTCGCGCGAACAGCAGATATACAATGCGCAGAAGACCCTCTCGGCCCTCGAAGTGAAGGCCGAGATGAACGAGCGCGACCTGCTCAACAAGCTGGACATCAAGCGCAAGGAGCTGGTCGATTTCGCCGTGGGCGTGAGCGAGCAGAAAGAATATATGGAGAGCGTCTACGAGCAGCTCTCCCAGGTGAGGAGCCTGACGGACCCGGCCGAGAAGGACGCCGCCACCGACGCGCTCCTGAGCTCCCTGCGGGAGCGGATGTATTTTTCCCGCGAGATGAACGATTTCTACGCGCAGTCGGAGATCCTGCACAAAGACTTCAACATGCGCCTGAAAGAATCCTTCCCGAACCTGACCGAGAGCGAGCGCAAGCTGGCGATCCTCCTGCGTCAGGGGTTCTCTTCCAAATATATCGCGACGCTGATGAACATCACGCCCAAGAGCGCCGAGATCAGCCGCTACCGCCTTCGGATCAAGCTGGGGCTCAAGCGCTCCGACAACCTCGTTCAGTTCATCAAGTCCATCTGAAATACCCTAATACCAAATACCAAATTTTGAAGCACTATGCGTAAACCAATTTGCATGATCGCAATCCTGCTGACGGCCCTGTCAGCGGCATTTGCACAGGAGCCCGTCAAGTACAACCAGTACGGTGTGGCGGTGTCCTCCGACCGGCTCGACGTGGAGGCCCAGGACGGCATCCTCGTCCTGGCTTCCCCGACTTCGGGTTATAAGCTCTGGTTCGACATCCGGGCCCAGGCCGACGGCGCCGTCTTCTTCGGCGCCCCCGACTACGCCGACCCGATCGGCAACGGCACCAGCATCCGCCGTGCCCGTTTCGCCGTCAAAGGCCAGATCGACGAGAGCTGGTACGGCGAGTTCGACATGGACCTTGCCAACGGTCTCGTGGAGCTGAAGGACGCCCTAATCCGTTATACCGGCATCCCGAACCTGGATCTCCAGGTGGGCAACTTCAAGGAGAACTTCTCCATCCAGCGCAACACCACCTCCCGTTACCTCCAGTTCATGGAGCGTCCGATGGTGTGCTCCGCCCTCACCCCGTCCCGCCATCTGGGTATCAACGCCAAGTATGCCAAGGACTGGCTGTGGATCAGCGCAGGCGCCTTCACGCAGGAAGTGGCCGGCAGCGAAGAGTGGACCAACGTGGCTGACAACAACAAGGATTTCGGCCGCAACGCCGGCTATTCCCTCACCACGAAGGTGGTCTTCCGCCCGCTTTACAAGCTGGACAACGCCAGCCTGCACATCGGCGCGGCCTATTCCTACCGCACCACCAAGGTGAGCCAGGCCACCGGCGAATGGGGCACCTACCGCGCCAGCGCCCGCAACTCCACCAGCATCAACCGCAAGAAGTACATGGACACCAACAACCTGAAGGGCTACGACCACAACAACCTGTGGACCGTTGAGCTGGCCGGTCACTGGAACGGCCTCCGCTACGAGGCGGCCTATGTCGGCGACAACGTGCGCTTCAACGACGACGGCGTCTCTTCCATCAACTTCTCCGGCTGGTACGCCCAGGCAGGCTACCTCCTCTTCGGCGGACGGCAGCGCTACGACGCCAACGGCGGCAAGTACACCAAGATCAAGCCCGGCAAGAAGTGGGGCGACCTCGAGCTCTGCTTCCGCTACGAGTTCCTCGACCTCAACGCTCCCGAGCGCAAGGTGTTCGGCGGCAGCGCCGAAGCCTACACCGTGGGCCTCAACTGGTGGGTGAACAACAACGTGAAGGTCCAGCTCAACTACCAGTACAACAACAACGACCGCTACGCCAACGGCAAGGACAAGCTCTACGTGGGTCTCGACGCTGCCGGCAAGCCGACGCGCGACTACACGAAGGTGGTCACCGAGTCCGGCAAGGCCGGCGTGGACTACTCCATGCTCGCCGTCCGTTTTGAAATCGACTTCTAATCCTTAAAAGAATCTGATTATGAAAAAGATATTGTTCATCGCGGCCGCTCTCCTTTCCCTTTCGGCCTGCGTGAAGGACGAAATTTTCAAGGGCCCGTCGAGCATCGACAAGGTGGTCTTCACCCCTGAGGCTCCCACCTCCATTTCCGACGTCGTCGTGACCGCCACCGTCTCCGGTCTCCAGAAGGTGACCGCCGCCACCCTGAAGTACAACGGCACGGACGTCGCGATGTCCGGTACCGGCAGCAGCTATACCGCCACCATCCCGGCCCAGGCCGACGGCACCACGGTCGAATTCACCGTCACCGTCACCAACGAAGCCGGTTTCACCACCACTTCCGACAAGTATTCCTACAAGGTGGGCGATCCTGCCACCGACTGGACCAAGCTCAAGCTCAACGAGGTCTATGGCGCAGGTGCCGACGAGGAGAAGTTCTTCGAACTCTACAACGCCAGCGACTTCCCCATCAAGCTCACCGGCGTGACCATCTCCAAGGACGAGGGCACCTGCTGGACCGGCATTGACGGCGAGGTCGTCCCCGCCAAGGGCTGGTTTGCCATCGTGGGCGCCAAGAAGACCACCGAGAGAGGCTTCACCAGCGGTTTCTCCGCCAAGAAGAGCGTCATCGTCGAGCTTTTCGCTCCGGACGGCACCAAACTGGACGCCTTCCAGCGCGGCGACAAGGACGAAGACGGCAAGTGGGGCGCTTCCATCTCGAACTACGCCGGCTCCTGGAGCCGCGTCCCCGACGGAACGGGCAAATGGATGCGCACGGACACCTTCACCCCGGGCGCAGCCAACTCCACGGCAGCTGAAGAAGATGATTATGTAAGGAATTAACTTCTATATACAAACTCTAGTTTTTTATTATGGCAGAACTTAAAATTGGCGAGATTTCCAAACCTCGCTTCGAATTCCGCAGCTTCGGTCAGTGCTTCTGCGAAGCGCACAAGCGGATGGCACGCCTTTCCGTTCCCGTCCCTGAGAAGGTCTGGGAGCGCAGCAGCGACGAGATCTACATCATCTCCGCGAAAAACGACATCAACAACACCAAGATCCGCGACGGCAAGATGGACATCAAGACGTATGTCCAGACGGTCGACGGCCTGGAGCAGTGGAACCCGCTCATGAAGGGCGAATTCCCGATCTCCCGCGAGGTGCTCGAGAAGGAAGTCTTCCCGGCCTTCATGGTGGAGATGCCCAAGCTGGACAAGGATACCTATACCTTCGAGGAGTTCATCGCGATGGTGAAGGCCAACCCGTACCTCGCGGCCGTGCGCGTCCACAAGCAGCGCTTCGGCTACATGGTGAACAACACCATCTGCGAGGTGGGCAACGTGCTCATCAACGGTGCGAAAGTCGTCACCATCAACTCCGAATCCACGGAGATCGAAGACATCAAGAAGACCATCGCCGACTGCGGTCTCGAGGGTGTGGAGAACATCAACTACCTCCAGGCCATCAAGCGCGTGATCGGCATGAGCGACAAACCCCTTGCAAACGAATAATACCATGGCACAGGAAATCGAAAAGAAATTCTTGGTGAAGGGCGACTTCAAGGCCGAGGTCAGCAAGGCCACCCGCATCACCCAGGGCTATCTCTGCAGCGTTCCGGAGCGCACCGTGCGCATCCGCGTGAAAGGCGAGAAGGGCTTCATCACCGTCAAGGGCATCGGCAACGCGTCCGGCGCCGCCCGCTTCGAGTGGGAGAAGGAAATCCCCGTGGACGAGGTGAAGTCGCTGCTCGAGCTCGCCGAACCCGGCGTGATCGACAAGACCCGCTACCTGGTGAAGAACACCGACGGCAAGCATACCTGGGAAGTGGATGAGTTCTACGGAGACAACGACGGCCTGACCGTCGCCGAGATCGAACTCACCGACGAGAACGAGCCTTTCGACAAGCCCGCGTGGCTGGGCGAAGAGGTGACCGGCGATCCCAAGTACTTCAACTCCATGCTCATGAAGAACCCCTACAAGAACTGGAAGTAATCTTATGACAACAGACAAGACAAAGGCGGCGTTCGATCCGCTGGACATGGGCAACTACAAGGTTGAGAAACTGCCCAAGATGCAGAAATCGAAGTTCGAGATATGGATGGCCCGGCTGGGCGGTCCGTTGGCGATTGCCGCCTTTGTCTGGATCTGTTGGTTCTGCCACATCGGCTTCATCGACAACCTGGACACGGGTCTGCTGGCCTCCACGGCGCAGAAGCGGCTCGACGCCCTGGGGCTGGCCGGGTTCATCCGGGCCAACTACGCGATGCTGGCCATTTTCGTGGCGAGCCTCATCCTGTGGATGACGGAGGCCATTCCCAATTATCTGACCTCCCTCGTCCTCATCCTGCTGACGGTGCTCTTCAACGTGACCTCGCAGAAGGAGGCGCTGGCCCAGCTGGGCCACCCCGTGATGTGGCTCAACATCCTGAGCTTCGTGCTCGCTTCGATGCTCGTGAAGACCCAGTTCGCCAAGCGTCTCGCGCTCGCTTTCGTGATCAAGTTCGGCAAGAGCGCCAAGGGCGTGCTGTGGAGTTTCCTGGTGATCAACCTGGTGCTGTCGGCCTTCATTTCCGCGACGACGGTGAAGGCCACGATCATGCTCCCGATCTTCATGGTCATCTGCGCCATTTATGGCGCGTCCGGCGGCCACCGCAACAACTTCGGCCGCAACCTCGTCATCCAGAACCTGTTCCAGGTCAACATCGGCGCCAATGCCTTCTATACGGGCTCCGGCGCGCACCTGCTGGCCATTTCCCTCATTGCCGGATTCGTGGGCTCCTGCGACTTCGGCTACAAGGAGTGGCTGGTGGCCGTCGGGCCGATGTCGCTGATCATCCTGGTCGTGGGCCTGCTCCTGGGCATGTACGTGTTCTTCCCGATGAAGAAGGAAGAGCAGGTGCCCCAGATCGAGGGCGGCATCGAGCGCCTGAAGGGCGAACTCGCCGCCATGGGCAAGATGTCCGCGGAGGAGTGGAAAGCCGTGGGCATCTTCCTCCTGGTCCTCTTCCTGTGGGTCACCAAAGGCACGTTCCACGACATCGACGAGACGATCGTCGCCCTGATCGGCGCCGTCCTGGCCCTGATCCCGGGCATCGGCGTCGTGAAATGGAACGACGTGGACATCCCCTGGCACCTGATGCTCTTCTCCGCCGGCGCCTATGTGCTCGGCAGCGGGCTCAACGCCACGGACCTCCCCAACACGATGGTCAACGCGGCCTTCGACTCGATGGGCATCACCGCCAGCACCCCGTTCTGGGTGCTCTATGTCATCCTCACTTTCCTGATGATGTATTCCGGTCTGGTGTTCCAGTCCAAGACCATCCGGACGATGGTGTTCGTCCCCATCGCCCTGGGCGTCGAGAAGCGTTTCGGCTTCCCGCCCATGAGCCTCGCCCTCCCTGTGGCGATGCTCATCGAGCACTGCTACGTGCTCCCTTTCAACAGCAAGCCCGCCGCGCTGCTGTACAACACGAACCAATACAGCCAGACCGATGCCTTCAAGTACGGCATCACGATGATGACTTTCTCCTGGCTGCTCATCCTGGTCTTCGGCGAGACCCTGCTCAAGTGGCTGCAGATCACGCCGGGACTCTTTTAAACTTGTTTGACTTATGGAATTTGATTGGGATTTGATACTCCGTCTGTTCATGGGCGGAATGATGGGCGGACTGATCGGCCTGGAGCGCGAGTTCCGCGCCAAGGAGGCCGGCCTCCGCACGCATTTCATCGTGGCGCTGGGCAGCGCCCTGTTCATGATGATCTCGCAGTTCGCGTTCAGCGGCCGCTTCGACGCCGCGCGCGTGGCCGCGCAGGTCGTTTCCGGCATCGGTTTCATCGGCGCCGGCGTCATCATCTTCCAGAAGAACGTGGTCCGGGGCGTCACGACCGCGGCCGGCCTGTGGGTCGCCGCCGCCATCGGCCTCGCCTGCGGCGCCGGGATGTACTGGCTGGCCGGAGCGGCCACGCTGATGACCGTCGTCTGCCTGGAAATGATGCATCTGGTACACCGCTGCATCGCGGAGAAGGTGGTGGAGGTCACGCTCTCGTCCGACGGCGAGACCGACCCGCTCGCGGTGCTCGAAAAAGTGAAAGCGCTGAAGATGCGGGCCGAATCCTATTCTTTCAGCGGCGGCAAGATCCACCTGTCGCTCCGGATGCGCCGCAAGGATAGCCTGGAGACGCTCCGGAACCTGGTCAACAAGCTGGAAGGCATCCGGATCGAAGACCTTTACTAAACACGCTACACAGACACTAAAACCAAATTATGACCACGCTTTTCTATCTTGTTCCCGCCGCTTCGGTGGTGGCGCTCCTGTTTGCCTGGCTCTTCTTCCGCCAGATGAAACGGGAGAGCGAAGGGACCCCTACGATGCAGGAAATCGCCCGGTACGTCCGCGAGGGCGCCATGGCGTACTTGAAACAGCAATACAAGGTCGTCGTCATCGTCTTTGCGGTGCTGGCGTGCCTCTTCGCCGTCCTGGCCTATGGCTTCGGGGTCCAGAACCCCTGGGTGCCGTTCGCCTTCCTGACGGGCGGCTTCTTCTCCGGGCTCGCCGGTTTCGTGGGCATGCGGACGGCCACGTACGCGTCGGCCCGCACGGCCAACGCGACGATGCGCTCGCTGAACGGCGGCCTGCAGATCGCGTTCCGCAGCGGCGCCGTGATGGGCCTGACGGTCGTCGGCCTGGGCCTGCTGGACATCTCCCTCTGGTGGATCATCCTGCGCACGTTCGTACACGGGGCCTCCGACGCCCAGACGCTGGTGGTGATCACCACCACGATGCTCACCTTCGGGATGGGCGCGTCCACGCAGGCGCTGTTCGCCCGCGTGGGCGGCGGCATCTACACGAAGGCCGCCGACGTGGGGGCCGACATCGTGGGCAAGGTCGAGCAGGACATCCCCGAGGACGATCCGCGCAACCCCGCGACCATCGCGGACAACGTGGGGGACAACGTGGGCGATGTCGCGGGCATGGGCGCGGACCTGTATGAGTCCTACTGCGGCTCCATCCTCGCGACGATGGCGCTGGGCGCCTCGGCTTTCTTCCGCGCCGGGACCGACGTCCAGATCCGGGCAATCATGGCGCCGATGCTCATCGCCGCCATCGGCGTGGTGCTGTCGATCCTCGGCATCTTCGCCGTCCGGACGAAGGAGGGCGCTTCGCTGAAGGACCTCCTGAAGTCCCTCAGCGTGGGCACGAACCTCGCCGCCGCGCTCATCGGCCTGCTGACCTTCGGCGTGTTCTATCTGCTGGGCTTCAAGGCCGAAAACGGCCTCCCGGAGTGGTGGAGGCTGTCCCTGTCGGTGATTTCCGGCCTGCTCGCGGGCGTGGTCATCGGCAAGGTCACGGAATACTACACGTCCCATTCCTATAAGCCGACACGGAAGCTGGC
>JAEEGI010008664.1_pt1 | contig 22414 bp, 21 predicted proteins | sample 8958751 | NCBI WGS metagenome assembly JAEEGI01 (sample SAMN16246545, study PRJNA631951) | gut metagenome | biome: gut microbiome; feature: rumen; material: KS-attached | host: Bos | place: Iran: Karaj | collected 2018-10 | reverse complement strand
GCACACGTCCAGGTTTCGTATGTTCGGCGATCATCGGGCTTTATCCGTCCTCATCCTCCAATACGGAGCCCTACGCCTCTTCCCCAGGACAGGACCTCTGTCTGGGTGCATGATTTTATTTCAATCGAATCGCAACTTTCGTCGCGTAATCCCCTGCACAACGACATCTTATTTATATCTTTCTTTTTGACGGCCTACCCAGCATTCAATTGTCGATGTGCTGGCCATGCTTAGAGAAACATTATCGATACAGGCCTTTACCCGACTCTAATCAATGAGTGCAATAGCTGTAACGGACCGAGAAGAACAAGTAATTTATCGGTGACCGTGCTTAAAGGGCAAGTCTACGGAACAAAGAATCCGTATCGAATAGAGGCTTTTCAATGAGGGACACCGTCAAAGTAGGCTATATGGGCATTCCTTTTTCCAACAGCGAAGAAATGGCGATTGTCTTCTCCAAGAAATTCGATCTGAAAAACGTGGCTCTGGTTCCCCTCATGTCCGCCAAGAACGTCATCGACGCCTTGGTGGCAAGAGAGATCGACTACGGCGTTCTGGCGGTCGAGAACAGGTTCGCCGGGATCGTTCTGGAATCGGAAGAGGCGAAAAAAGGAGTCAGGAACCTCATGGAGCTCGACCTCATGTGGTCCCCCATCCACCACTGCGTATTCAAGAAGAATGCTGAAGACCCTGTCATCAGACTCGTATCTCATGTGCAGGCCTTGGCTCAGTCGAGGAAGAACCTCGAGAGGCTGTACCCCGGTGCCGAATTCGTCGAGTGCGAGGACACAGCGTACGCTGCTGAGATGCTCGCAGAGGGAAAGCTCCCTGCAGGTTCCGCTGCGGTATGCAGGAGAGACGCTGGAGAGCACTACGGCCTCTTCCTCGCCAACGAGAACGTCGAGGACAACCCCGACAACATGACCAGATTCTCACTCGTCAAGCTGGAATGAGAGATCCTGGTCCATCACCGTTATCGCGGCCATGGCTTCCACCACGCTGACCGCACGAGGAACCACGCAAGGGTCGTGCCTGCCTTTGATCTCGATGTGATCATCGCACATCTTCTCCAGGTTGACCGTTCTTTGCCTCTTGGAAATGGACGGGGTAGGCTTGAACGCCACATCGAAGGTCAGCGGCATTCCGTCGCTCATGCCTCCGCAGACCCCTCCCATGTTGTTGCTGAGGGCCACGATCCTTCCATCCTCCACGGCATATTGGTCGTTGCTCTCGGAGCCCCTCATGGATGCGATGTCGAATCCCTTCCCGAACTCCACGCCCTTGACGGCAGGTATAGAGAACATCATCCTCGCCATGGACACGTCTAGAGCATCGAACCATATCCCTCCGAACCCTATCGGGAGCCCGGTGACCACGCATCCGACGACGCCGCCGACGCTGTCCCCGTCCTCCGAGGCGGCTATGATGGCCTCGGTCATCCTTTCGTCCAGGGATTCGTCCGCCGCACGGGTCTTGAACCTCTTTGAAGCGTTCATCTCCTCGAAGGAGCGCCCCTTGGTATCCACGATCCCTCCGATGCTCCTGGTGTACGCCGCTATCCTGATGCCCTTTGACTCCAGGTACTGGGAGGCTATCGCGCCCGCCGCGACCAGAGGAGCGGTCATCCTTCCGGAGAACTGGGCCCCTCCGCTCACGTCGAAGTCCTTGAACTTCATCAGCGCAGGAAGATCGGCATGTCCTGGCCTGGGGGTTATGTTGAACCCGCTGTAGGAGGACGACTTCCTGTTGGTGTTCATTATCTTTATGAGGACGCGCCCGGTGACCTTGCCGTTCTCGACGCCTTCCTCCAGAAGGACCACGTCAGGCTCCTTGCGGGGAGTTCCGATGCCGTCCTTGGGCTTGCGGAGCTCCATGGCTCTGGCTATCCTGTCCTGATCTATTTCCATCCCGACGGGGAGGCCTTCCACGTAGCATCCGATGAACTCGTCGTGGCTCCTTCCGAAGAGGGAGATCTTCAGCTTGTTGCCGACCGTGTACATCTCAGCACCTCATCCCGATAGAGCGCATCTGCTCCACGAATCCGGGATAGGAGACGTTCCAGCACCCGTCGTCCTCCATGGACACGGGGCCGTCCGCTACCAGCGAGGCTATGGAAGCGGCCATCATCAGGCGGTGGTCGCCTCCATGCTCGATCCTCCCACCGTGAAGGCGCTTGACCCCGTTGATCACGCATCCGTCGTCGGTTCCGCGGATGTCTGCCCCCAGCGTGGAGAGCATCTTCTCGACGGAAGCTATCCTGTCGCTCTCCTTGAACCTGAGCTGAGGGGCCCCGTAGAGCCTGCTGGTGCCTTCCGCGATGCTGAGGAGGACCGCAACTATGGGGAACAGGTCGGGTATGTCCGAGAGGTCCACATCGGTGGCCGACAGCCTTCCCGTGCAGGAGCATGTGACCTTGCCGTCCTCGACGCTGACATCGCACCCTGCGTTCCTGAGTATGTCCAGTATAGCCTTGTCTCCCTGAGGGTCCTGAAGATCCAGGCCTTCGACGGAGACCTTTCCGGAAAGGCCGCCGGCAACCAGGGGGAACGCAGCGGACGAGAAATCGGCAGGAACGGTGTAGTCGCATGGAACGTATCTCTGAGGCTCCACATGGTAGCCTTCGTCCGTCCTTCCGACCTTCACCCCGAACCTGTCCATCACCGATATGGTGACGTCTATGTAGGGACGGGACACCTGCTTCCCTTCGATGACCACGTCCATGGGCCTTCCCACCAAGGGTGCCATCATGAGCATGGACGACACGAACTGGGAGCTCATGCTGCCGTCTATGGATATCCTGTCGCTCTTAACAGGGCCTCTGATCGTTATCGGAGCCTTCCCGTCGTTGGAAGTGCAGGACACCCCGCATCCTTCCAGCGCGTCCAGGAGAGGTCCCATGGGCCTCCTTCTGATGGATTCGTCGCCGGTTATGGTGGTCTCAGAGCCGAAGAGGGCCGCTATACCCGTCATCAGCCTCATGGTGGTGCCGGAGTTCAGCACGTCGATGGTCCTATCCGGGGCGTGAATCCTCTCCGTGCCCACGGACAGCCCGTCCTCGAAGGGCTCTATGACCGCGCCGATCGAGCGCATGGCCTCGGCCGTAGCCCTGGTATCGAACGAATCCAGCGGCTTCCTGACGACGCACTTCCCTTGGGACAGCGCCGCCATCATGATCGCTCTGTGCGTGTAGCTCTTCGACGCGGGGACTGAAACGACCCCTTCCGCCTTTCCTCCGTTGAAAACGATGTCCATCATAACGTCCTCGTGATAAGAGCCGGGCATCCCAGCTCGTCGGCTATCCTTCTGCCGTCCCCGGGATCGGCCAGAACCGCTGTGGCGGGACCTGTGCCGGTTATTCCTGCGGCTATGGCGCCCGCTTCCAGCGCCCTTTCCGCTATCCCTAACTTCCCGACGATGCCTTCCACGAAAGCCCCGTTGGCTGTGAGCACCTCGAGATATCCTTCCTTTATCTTCGGAACGAGCGCCTCGTACTCCCCCTTGAGCGCCCTGTACCTGTCCACAGGCACCTTGTTCTTGGGGATCGTCCTGTCAGGAAGGCATACCACCACGTCGTAATCCGGTATCTCCAGCCTGTACAGGAGCTCGTTCTTGGAATTGTTCGTGACCACGAGCCCTCCGAGACCGCATCCGCATGCGTCGTCGAAGGCTCCGGTGATGGTGACCCCGCAGGCCTTGGCGCATTCCACGCCCAGCCTTATGGCGTCCAGGCTGTCCATCTCGCAGCCGTAGTTGTCCAGCACCGCGGCGATCACGGCGTTGCACACCGAGCTGGAGCTCTTCAGGCCCATGGACGGAGGTATCTCGGTTGACACGCTCAGCCTGTAGCCCTCCTCGGATTCGCCTATCCTGTCCAGAGCCCTGGAGACGCATGTTCTGACGAGGGTGTCGTCCATCCCTGGCCTGTCGTTCAAGATTACTTCTATGGAATCCGAAGGCTCGAACCTGGCTTCGGTGGCCAGGCCTATGCCTATGGTGGAGCCGATCCCGCACGGGATCGCGTTCATCACCGAGACGGCTCCGTGGGAACGTCCTATCCCGGTCATGACAGCTCGCTCCTCATGACTCCCATGTCCGCTTCCTTGCCGAACCACATCCTGAAGGATTCGGCCCCCTGACCTACGAGCATGTCGGCCCCGTCGGCCAGACGGCATCCTGCGGCCTCGGCCCTGGATATGAGCGGCGTCCTCCTGCCGTAGACCATGTCCATCACGGCCTGGCCGGAGTGGAGGTCGGAAAGATCGGAGGGATACTCGCCCTCCACCAGACCTATGGGGGTGCAGTTGACTATCACATCGAATCCGCCGACTCCTCCCTGGTGGCTCTCGGCTCCGAAGGCTCCGCACACCTCTGTTACGGTCTTCGCGTTCCTTCCTGAGACCTTGACATCGGCTCCGGAGCTCATAAGAGCGTACACGGCGGCCCTGGAGGCCCCTCCGGAACCCATCACCAGCGCCTTGGCTCCCTTGAGCTCTACGCCGGAAAGCGCATGGATGACGCCGGCGACGTCGGTGTTCTCACCGGACAGCACCCCGTCGTCGTTGATGACGGTGTTGACGGCTCCCACCTCCTCGGCGGCTCCAGAAACCCTGTCCAGATGCTCCATGATCTTCTGCTTGTACGGGATAGTGACGTTCATCCCCCTTATCCCGTACCCCCTGATGACGTCCTCCACGCGGTCCAGCGAGGGGGAGTCGAACACCAGGTATCTTCCGTTGATGCCGGCGTGCCTCATGGCGGCGTTCTGCATCTTGGGCGAAAGCGAATGCGACAGCGGATGGCCGGTTATCCCCACAAGGACGCAGTCGTCCCCAAGGGCCTCCATCTCGTCGGCGCTGAACTGGCCGGGAGCGGTGGACACGCCCTCGTAGCCGAACGTGAACTCGTTTCCGAGGAGCATCTGCCTTATGCGGGTGACCTCGCCGAGAGGCCCCATGCCGAGGAGGACATGCTTCCTGCCTATCCTCCTGGATGCGTCCAGTATCGAGAACAGGTCCTCGAACGAGGATGCCTTGAACGCCCCCTTGGAGATCTCCTGGTCCCCCTCTCCGAGCATGGAGAGGATGGCATCCGCATCGGGAGTCCTCTCGAAGTCGTGGAAGGACCTGATCTTCCTGTGGGGGATCTTCACGTCCCTCTCGCCGACGTCCACCAGGCCTCCGAAAGAGGCGGGGACCACAGAAGGGTCCTTCCCGCAGAGGGTGACCAGGGACTCGTCCCCGACGCCCTCCGGGATCCGGTCGAACACGTCGAGACGGATCTCGTGCATGGATGCGTCCTTTCTGAGCGGCACAGGCGACCCGTACGTCGTGCAGACCCTCATTTACTTCTCCGTGATGGATTCGTCGATGGACATGCCGAAGTGCCTTCCTCCACTGCCCAGCTTGGCCAGGAGGATGTCCCCGGGCTCGACCTTGGTGACGGGCTTGGATCCTTCCCTGGTGACCACCTTGATGGTCTCGGCGTTCTGGAGCATGACCGAATAGCTCTTCTCCCCGTCGGTGGCGGTGACCATGAGGAGAGGCCTCCTCTCGACCTTGCACCTGCCGATGGATGCCACTCTTGTCTTCCCGTCCCTTCCGCAGATGAGGACGCTGTCGCCGCTGGAGAGCTCGGAGAGGTATCTGGTTCCTCCTCCGGGGACCTCTATGTAGCAGTGGACCGCTCCGGCGTTGACCCTGAAGGGCCTGCTGGCGACGTATCCGTTCTCCTCGCTCTCTGACTGGATCAGGAACAGGCAGGACGAATACGATCCGATGAGCATTCCCTCTCCGGGGACCATCATGCTGCAGGTGTCTATGCAGACCCTGTCGCCGACCTCGACGGGAGTCACCGAAACGACCTTCACCTCCGAGAGCGACTCCGAACCGCCGCTCACGACGTCCGCGAAGGCGTGGAGCTTGAGGGGATCGGCCACGTCGATGACGACGCCGTCAACTCCTTTCTCCATGGTGGTGAGGAACAGCTTGGCATCCTCGGTGGTGGACGCGCAGGCGTAGACCTCGGTTCCGGAGGTCCCGAACTTGGCGATGAGGTTCTCGAGAGGGATGATGGTCCAGTCCGAGGTGGTCACGATGACGGCCTTCTTCTTTCCGGCCATGGACATGGCCACAGCCTGGGCCTCTGGGGTCCCGATGTCGACGAAGGCGTAGGCGTCATCGACGAACTCCCCGCCGTCGGTGTAGATCGACTCGAACTTTCCCAGGTTCTCGAACTCCTCGTCGCCCTTGCGCAGGATGAACCTGCCTATTCCGGCCTCCAGGCCGTTGGTGACCATGCTCTTCCTGACCGATGCGTCATCGGACCTGTCGGCCCTTACCATCAACCTTCCCATCCTCTCGCCTCACAGGAATTTGGACGCCTCTTCGACAGAGAACCCGTCGAGGACGATGCTGGAGATAGCCTTGGTTATTCCGCGCACGTTCCTGTTCTGGAACACGTTCCTTCCGATGGAGACTCCGCGTCCTCCGGCCTCCATGGAGTCGTGGACCATGTTGAGGATCTCGAGGTCGGAGCCCATCTGGGGTCCGCCGGCTATGAGGACGGGCGCGAGGGCTCCCTTGCACACATCCCTGAAGGTGTCGATGTCTCCGGTGTAGCTGACCTTGACGAGGTCCGCTCCGATCTCGGAAGCCGCCCTGGCGCAGTGCGCGATGGCTTCGGGGTCGAAAGAGTTCTTGATTTCGGGTCCGCGGGGGTAGGCCATGATGATGAGGGGCATCCCCCAGTCGGTGCACTGCTCGGAGATCTTTCCGGCCTGCTCGAGCATCGAAGGCTCGTCCTCTGATCCGAAGTTGATATGGATGGAGACCGCGTCGGCCCCATATTTGATGGCTTCCTCGATCGTGGTGATCTGGACCTTGCTGTTCCTGTTGGGGCCGAGGTCGGTGGAAGCAGACAGGTGCATGATGAGCCCGACGTCCCTCCCGGACTGACGGTATGAATATCTGATCAACCCCTTGTGCATCAGAACGGCTGTCGCGCCGCCGTTGGAAACCTCGTCGACGGTCTTCCTCATGTCTATGAGGCCGTCCAGAGGACCCACGGAGACTCCATGGTCCATAGGAACGATGACCGCGTTCCCGGTTTTCCTGTCGGTTATCCTCTCCATACGTATGCTTTTACCGTACATCATATGAAATCCTCCCTGATTCTGCTTAATGCTATTATAATCTTAACTTCTGAAGTACTCCCTTCCGGCATCCATCAGCGCGACGAAGCCTCTCGGATCGTCGCTCAGAGAATCCTCCCTGAGCTCGGAGACCGCTTCGGAGAAAAGGTCCCACATCTCGTCCCTGTGGGAGTTGAGGTGCTGTATCTCGTAGTACAGCATAGGGTCTTCTGAGGCGACGGACATGTTTGTGTCGAGACCCTTGTTGAATGTTGTGGAAGACACGCTCCTGAGGTCCTCGAAGCTGTATCCGCTCCTCTCCAGGACCGTGAAGAGCGCTATGTTGACCGCATGGGTCAGACCGAGGACGTACGACATGTATGAATCGTGCTCGGACAGGCCCATGACGCGGATGTTCCCGCCTTTGTCGTCGAACAGGGAGACGGCTTCGTCCACGGCCTGGCGGTTGCCGCAGTCGCAGACGATCAGGTTCCTCCCGTACATGGACGTCGCGGAAGGTCCGAACATCGGGTGGACGGAGCAGACCTTCATGGATCTGGCCATCTTCCTCAGCTTGGGAGCGATTGGGCTCTTGAGCGAAGACAGGTCGAAGATGAGGGTCTCCGGCCTGCAGGTCTGCTCGAGCTCGTCCAGGACCTTGCCGGTGGCGTCTATGGGAACGGAGACTACAACGAGGTCGAACCCGGCGCAGTCCTTTACGGTGAGGCCGTTGTCTACAGAGGGATCGACCACGCAGACGTCGAACCCGGACTCCTTCAAGAAGCTGGCGGTCCAGGACCCCATCTTTCCGGCTCCTCCGACGACGGCGGCCTTCCCGGCCCTCTTGGCTCCGGGAACCCTGCACTCGGCGTCGACGGCTTCCTTGATCAGAGCGGAGGCGACGCGGTCCATGACCTCTTCGCTCAGGCCCTGGGCGGAACCCATGGCGACGTATCTGGCCTTGACGCTCTCCTCGACCTTGGCGTCCCTTATCTGAAGGCCGTTGCGCTTCTTCTCCTCGCCCACCTTGACCGCGATCGCGGTGCGTTCGGCTATAAGCCTCACGATTTCCTCGTCCTTCTTCCGGATCTCCTCTCTGAGCTCGTCGAGTCCCATAAGTTCGCCCCATAGCGAAGGACGATATTAGTGCCTTCACCGTGCTACGTGTTAACACGGAACACTATTTATCCTTATCTGAAAAATTCGGGAGGCCCCCTTCCGAGAGCCTCCTTTTGAGATCAGCTGTGGATGTCCGAGGATTGGAGCGTTCCGTCCATGAACTGCTCGTATCCGTACAGGTCGAGCAGCCCGTGTCCAGACAGGCAGAACACTATGGTCTTCTCCTCGTTCTTCTCCTTGGCATCGAGGGCCAGGTCGATAGCTCCCTTCAGGGCATGGCAGGACTCGGGCGCGGGGATGATGCCCTCGGTCCTGGCCATCAGCAGTCCAGCCTCGAAGGTCTGGGTCTGGTCGTAGGACCTCGCGGTTATCAGCCCGGTGTCGTACGCTGCAGATACGAGAGGGGACATTCCGTGGTATCTCAGGCCGCCGGCGTGGATGGCGGACGGGATGAACTCGCTTCCTAGAGTGTACATCATCAGCAGAGGGGTGAATCCGGCGGTGTCTCCGAAGTCGTACTTGAACTCTCCCTCGGTGAGGCTGGGGGCCGCCTTGGGCTCGACAGCGACGAACTGGGTGTCCTTGAATCCCTCTCCCCTGATCTTCTTTCCGAGCATGGGGAAGGTCATTCCGGCGAAGTTGGATCCTCCTCCGGTGCATGCGACGACGTAGTCGGGATTGATCTCTCCGATCTCCATCTGCTGCATGGTCTCCTGTCCGATGACGGTCTGGTGGAGCATGACGTGGTTGAGCACGCTTCCGAGGGAGTAGCAGATGTTGGGGTCTTTGGCCGCCATCTCGCAGGCCTCGGAGATGGCGATTCCCAGAGACCCGGAGGTCTCGGGGTGCTCCTTCAGGACTTTCTTTCCGAACTCGGTGTACTCGCTGGGAGAGGCGTAGATCTTGGCGCCGTAGGTGTTGATGATGGTCTTCCTCAGAGGCTTGGCCATGTAGCTGCCCTTGACCATGAACACGGTGGTGTCCAGGCCGTAGAGGTTGGAGACCATCGCCAGAGCGGTTCCCCACTGTCCTGCGCCGGTCTCGGTGGTCAGGGTGTGGACTCCCGCCTCGGCGTTGTAATAGGCCTGGGCCAGAGCGGTGTTTCCCTTGTGGCTTCCGAGGGGGCTCATGTCCTCCCTCTTGAAATAGATCTTCGCAGGCGTCTTCAGGGCTTTCTCCAGCCTGTAAGCCCTCTGCAGTGGGGCGGGCCTGTTGAGATAGATGAGGTTGTCGCGGACCTCCTCGGGGATGTCGATGTACCTCTCTGTGGTTCCCTCCTGTCTGATGATCTCTTTACAGAAGATCGCCTCGAAGTCCTCAGGCTTGGCAGGCTCGCCGGTTCCGGGGTTGAGCGGGGGCTTCAGATCGTGTATGTCGGAGGCCAGGTTGTACCATCTCTTGGGAATGTCCTCTGGCGACAGATTGATTCTTGCATCTTTCGGTATTGCCATGAGATAGAAGTAGTGCCGTTCTCTATTTAATCATATTGTTCATTGATGAACATAATTATACATTACATGCTCGTCACATACTTGTTCTGTCCCAGGACATAGAGATGTTTCACCTCATTCGGGAAATCTTTCGCATTGTCCGCATCGTCATGTATGTTCACGGTGACCTTCCCTCCAGAACGACAGAAAAACGAGAACGGGCATCGAGGGGAGAGCCGGAGGCCATCTGTTCGTCAAGTTCATCGCACTGATGATGAGGACCCACAACGGGAACATCCTTAGGAGGCACGATGACGACGTGCCGAAAACCAGGGAGAAGAAAGGCTCCGTCAACGGCATGCCAGTAGACAAGGTCATGATTTCCTGCGGGACGCTTATGGCCGTAGGCAGCACGGGTGTCTGGAGACTCACGGCCGTCACGAAGGATGTGACCATACAACCCGAAGATTCACGTTAAGAAATGCCTGCACAGCAGCGGTTTCCCCTCTTTAGAGGGCTCGGAAGAGCTTCCTCAGCCTCCCCAGCAATCCCTCCCCGTCCTTCCCCTCATCCCTCTTCTTAGGCATGTCCGACAGGACTGTCACGTTAGTCCTGTACGTGAATGCCTCGCGGTCGATACTCGTCTGAGGATATACCGTCGCATTGCGCAAGTAGAAGCAGAAGAACGCATTCTTCTCTACGCGCGCTGTGGAAATTGGCAGGTTCACGCTCCTGAGGTCGGAATCCCTGAATGCCGACTAACCCACGGACCTGAGAGTCTCCGGGAGCCGGACCGACTTCAGCGACCGGCATCCTTTGAAGGCGCAGGCCCCTATGCTCCTGAGCGAGCCTCCCATGTCTATCCTGCTCAGCGAGACGCATCTCTCGAAAGCCTTCTCGCCGATAAGGAACGTGCTGTCGGACAACTCCACGGCGCGCAACCCTTCGCATTCGTAGAACGCTCTCTCGGGTATGTACCTTATGGAAGGCGGCAGCGCGATGCACTGGAGACGGTGACATTTCCTGAACGCGCCCGGGCCCAGGCGCTTCAGGTTCCGTGGCAAGCGGACCCCTTCGAAGCTGCTAAAGAAGAACGCCCCCTTCCCGATGTATTCGACGCTCTCCGGTGTCTCGAAATAGGTCAGACAGCAGCAGCTGAAGGCCTCCTCCCCTATGCTCTTCGGCGACCCTCTGAACCTCAGGGAGCGGATGTAGCAGGATGCAAACGCCCTCTTGGGAATGTGCAGGATCTTCGATGGAACCTCGATGCTGGGTATCTTGGCATTGGAGAACGCCCATTCCCCTAGGCTCTCGATGGAATCGGGGAGATCGATGGACCCTATGTTCGCTTCGCAGAACGCGGCCGCACCGATCGTCTTCAGGTTCTTCGGCAGGACGATCTTCGACAGATTAACCTGCTAGAACGCGTAATCGGCGATCGTCTCCACGGTGTCAGGCACATAGTACACGTCTTCCTCCATCATCGGAGGGAACTTTATGAGCGTCTTCCTGTCCTTGTCGAAGAGCACCCCTCTTAGGGAGGTAAAATAGCTGTTCCCTGCGCCGACGTCGATCCTCTGCAGACGGGACAGGACAAACGCCTGCGGACCTATGTACCTCACCGAATCCGGAATGTTCAGGACCCTGATCGTGCCGGCGTTGAAGAAGGCTCTGAAGCCTATGCTCTCCAGCCCGTCCGGGAGAGTCAGCATGCCCAAGTCATCATTCTCGAACACCCTGTCCTCTATGGACCTCAGCCCGTAGGGAAGGCCGAGACCGATTACCTTGGACTTGAAGAACCCCTTGGGTATCACCTTCACCCCTCTGGGAACGATGCACCGCTCCCTGTCGCATCCCTCTCTCCTCAGCAGGTCGAGGGACCTTCTCCTATCCTCCATGGATACGACCATCGGGGCGGACGCGATGGCCTCCTAGGTGTAGCTGCTGACAGGGCAGTCGCACCTCCTTCCTATCTTCCTCGCCGAAATCATCTCTGCGGATTTCAGCTTGGAGATCAGAAGGCCTATGTGCTCGTCGCTGAGCCCCGTCTTGGCCAGATAGGACGGGAGGTACAGCTCAGCATTGGAAGGTATGATGAAGTCGGGCTCCTCGGTGTAAAGGACGACCTCCATGGAATCGACGTCCTCGTCGGAGAACCCGCTCTGCCTCATATAGTCCAGAACCTCCTTGTTGCCTGAGAAGAATAGCTCGGGCACGCCTTCCGAGACATGTTTTCCGCGGGTTCCGCCTGATGCCGTCCTGGATTCTGGCACCCTCGGTTCCGGATGGTCCCGCACGTCGTGCGAATCGCCTTTGGATGCTCTTCCGCGCTGGCTGAGAGGTGTCTGGTCCATCGGTTCCGTATCGCTTGACGCGTATTTACACGAGACCGTAATATATTATCAAGAGAAAAGCCTGAATCGCCCCTCCGGAACCGGCAGGCGATGACGAGAATCGGGATGGCAGGAGCCGAGGCGCGCCCCGAACCTCGGAACGGGTCTCGATCCTGGCCCCTGCGATGGTTGATGCTTCAGAAGACTGCCAATATGTTCAGCCCCTCGGTGATGGGGACGACGTCTACGCTGGCATCGTAGAGGGGATCTCCCGGATTCAGCAACCAATGGCTGAAGGAATGGCCCTCCTTAGGTTCGGCTGACAGCAGCAGATGGCCCTCGGACTGCTCGAGCCTGACGGAATAGCGGTCGCCGACGTTCTGGCCGTAGGCGACTATGCTGCCGAAGTCCGGGAAGTCGACGGTGACGGTGATGACAGACGTGGGGCCGGAGACCTCCTTGGTGGTCGCCGACAGCTCTGCGTCGGAATCGGCAACGAAGGCGCATACGGGGGATGAGGATGTGTAGGAACCGGTCCAACCGGTCACCACCCTGCCCTCGTCCGAGACGGCGTAGACGGTCACAGGGGTGCCAATGGTCACCGCCTTCTCGCCGCCTATCCCTACGCCGTTCATGTACAGGCTGCAGCCGTCCCCGTTCAGCGTCAGGACGACGACGTCCTTGGTGACCAGGCGGATGGAAACGTCGGATTCGATTACGAGCTCGTAGGATGCGTCGGCGCATAGGAGCCTGTCACCCGCGTAGTACCCGCCGAAATGGCCTACGTCCGTGACCGCCACCAGCGAAAGCTTCGTCCCTTTGACGTAGCTTCCCTCAGAGCTGCCCCAGGGGCCGTCCCCATCGACGGTGAATTTGGAGTATTCGTCGCTTTCGATCTTCACCTTGAACAGGGTGTCGACCTTGGACTTCTCGCCGCTGTCGCCGCTGTTGAGCATCAGGGCCGCGGCTGCCGCGATGACCACTATGGCCACTATAGCCACGATCAGCATCGTTTTCATCTTTTCCATGAAGTTTTCTCCTAAGCCTGCTTAGGCTGCGAGCATTCTAGGCCGTATGATTAAATAAGCATTTAGCAAAGGGGCAGATTCTTTCTAATTAAAGACAAATCTTCCCCGAAAGCGATTCTACGAGGGAGCGGGAATGTGTCGAAGCGGACGAAGGCAAGTACTTCTCGTGTCCGTCATCAGAGCTGCCGTTCGTGCACCGGTCCGGTCGAGGGACTTATTCGGAGCTCTGGGCGTCCCAGATTGTCTGTAGAGGACTTTCTCGAGCTCCTGATATCCTTTCGGGAAGTTCTCGGAGCCGTCAGCGCGAATGGAGGCCCCGCCGTCGACCGTCGCATCCAAGCGGAACATTAGTCGATATTCCAAATCGTTGAAAAAGACGACCGAAACGCTAGGGCAGTTCCAGTATTCTGGTTGTCAAATTACACTTACCGCAATACAACCAGATTAATGAAATTCAATATTGATGAACTTTGAATTCTGACTCGATTTGCATATCGGCACTAGCATTATCGTTTCATCGTTCAATCAATCCAGTTTTCCAAAAAATAATCTAAACCAAGAAATCAATAGCAATCATCCATCGATTGAACCTTTCCAAGAACGATGGATCGGGAATAATTGCTTTCTACAACAACATTCAACGTATTATGAAGTGCAGATTCTGTAATTCAACTCGAAATTATTCTGAAGAGAATTAGAAAGGCGTACCTACCAATACAAAAGTAAGGGTAATTTGTCCCATTATTGTGGTTCAGTAATGGAAAAAAATCAACTTCATCTGATTCAAGAATACCGTTTCTTGTAAAGATAAATATAATTCACATAACAATGGTAGGAGTAGCATGGGAACGGATTATAAGGCCAGCATCTTGGAGAATACCCACACTGTCAAGATACTGATGATCCTTAACGAGAACGGAAAAATGATGAAAGGCGACCTCGCCAGAAGCATCGCGAAGGGGACTTCGACCGTTCAGGCCAGGGTCGCCGAGCTCGTAGAAGCCGGGCTGCTCACGGAGACCCGCGAGAAGGTCAAGCCGTTCAAGATTTTCGTCAGCCTTACCCCCGAAGGCGAGAACGTCGCCAACATGCTCCGTGCCATCGAGTCCTGCCTTCGCAACAGCGGCCCGGAAAAAGGCAACCGGTGAACCTGTCCCTGCAGGACGCTGTTCTTGATGACCGGGATTTGCCTGATCGTCAGGATTGGGTCTCGGCGTTCTTGCTTTCGAAGGTGCGGATGTCCTCGATGCAGGCGTCATCCTCCTCCTCGTCCATGGGAAGGGCGTCCTTGAGGATCACATGAGGGGCGTCGTCATCCTTGGTGATTTCTGCGGTCACGCCATATACGGTGCGGAGGTTCTCTGCCGTTATCACCTTGTTCGGCTCCCCCATGTCGAACACCGACCCCTTGTGCATCAGGATGATCTTGTCCGAGTACTTCGCCGCGATGTTGATGTCGTGGCTGATCATTACTATCAGGATGTTCTTCTCGCGGGAGAGCCTCTTCAGCATCTTCGTGACGTCCAGCTGATGCCTGACATCCAGATTCGAGGTGGGCTCGTCCAGAAGGAGGATCTCCGGCTCCTGGACCAGTCCGCGGGCGAGCATGACCTTCTGGTGCTGACCAGCGGACAGCTCGTTGAAAGGCCTCATGGCCAGGTGCGAAATCCCGAGCATCCTGAGGGTGTCGTAGACTATGTCGAGGTCCTTGTCCAGGGTGCCCCATTTGCTGTGAGGGTGCCTTCCGATCATGACGGTGTCTATGACGGAGAGCGGGAAGGAGTCGTTGGCGGAGTACGGGACGTACCCTATCTGCTTGGCCAGCTCCTTGAGCTTTATCTCGGACACGTCCTTCCCGTCTATCAGGACGGTTCCCGAGGTGGGGGCCAGGATCTTGTTGATACAGTGTATCAGAGTCGACTTCCCCACTCCGTTGGGGCCGAGGATCGACACGAGCTCGTTGCCGCCCAGCTCGAAGGACACGTCGTGAAGAACAGGCACGCTCGAATACGAAAAGCTGACATCTTTGATTTTAAGCTCCATTCCCTCACCTGCTGGATTTCCTATCCTGATTCGTTAAACATGTTATTTCGGCCGCTGGAACGCGACCCGTCGCCGCCTTGCGTTCTAAAGAATCTCTCAAGCCCATACGTTCTTCCTCTGTCTGATGAGGATCCACATGAACAGCGGACCTCCTACCATCGAGCTTATGACCCCTACGGGCAGCCCGTTGATTCCCGAAACCTTGGCGATCGTGTCGGCCAGCAGTATGAAGGCTGCGCCGAAGGCGGCGGATGCCGGGATCAGGTAGCGATTGTTCGAACCTACGAATATGCGTGCGACGTGCGGTCCCACGAGACCGATAAACCCTATGGTTCCGGTGTACGACACTATCCCTGCAGTCAGGAGGGATGCGAGGATCATGGTGACCAGACGTATGGTCATAGGGCTCTCCCCCAGTGTCTTCACGCTCCTGTCGCCCACGTACATCACGTTCAGCCTTCCCGCGAACATATACAGTATCACAGAGAAGAATAACGTCGACCCCAGCATCATGGGAATCGAGCCCCAGCGAACCCTGTCGAGGGATCCGACCCTCCAGGCGTAGGCGTCAGCCAAGCTCTCCGACGGAGCGGTGACCATTATGATCTGGCATATCGAGCTGAACAGGAACATGACCGCGATTCCTGTGAGGATCATGCTCATCGGCGTCAGCTTCCTGAACTTGGAGAAAGCGGCGATGATCGCCACCGGGAGCAGCGAGAACAGGTAGGCGTTCACGATGACCTTGCTCCCGTCAGGGACGAACGGGACGATAGAGATATTCAATATTATCCCGAGAACGGCTCCCAGGAACGCTCCAGAGGATATACCCATCGTGTAAGGCTCCGCCAGGGGGTTCTTGAAGTCGTTCTGCATTATGACTCCGGCTATGGAGAGACCTGCGCCCGCTATTATGGCGCCCAGCGCGCGAGGAAGCCTGGTGTTCCATACGTATTCGTCCGCCCTGGGATCGACCTCGTTGCCGAAGAGATGGTCGAAGAACACGCCTATCGCGTCCATGACGGAGATGTTGTAGACTCCGAAGCCCAGCGTGATGAAGAACATCACGGCGGCCAGTGCCACGAAAGCCAGAGTCCACAGCACGCGCTTCCTGTTCTCGGACGAGTACATCCTCCTTACTGTAGCGTTATCGAGGATCAATACAGAACACCCGCCTTTCTAGTGTGGTACATTATGAGGATGAGGAACACAGGGCTTCCTATGATGCTCATGACCACTCCCACAGGTATGTTGGACAGCTGGTACGCGGTGTAATCGGCTATCAGGAGCAGAATGGCTCCGACAGCCATGGAGATCGGCATCACGAACCTGTTGTCGGAGCCGACCAGAAGCCTCACGAGGTGCGGCGCCACGAGACCGACGAATCCTATGATTCCGGTGAAAGCGACGATGGCGGCGGTCATGAAGGCCATGATCAGAAGGCATACCGTGCGAAAGCGCTGTACGTCCACTCCCAGGCTGATAGCGCTCTTCTCGCCGAGGGACATGACGTTCAGCTTGTTCGCCATCATCAGAACGAACACCGTTCCGACTATGGTGACGCCGAGCATGATCGGTATATATCCCCAGGTCATCCCGTCGAGGCTCCCTATCTGCCACATATAGGCGCTCTTGAGGGTGTCCGCATCGGTTGTGACCATGAGATATGTTATCATCGAATTGAAAAAGTAAGAGATGGCCGTACCCAGAAGGATCAGCGTCGCCGGCGTCATCCGTATCTTGGCCGATATCAGGATGATCAGAGCGGCCGGGATCAGCGCTCCGATGAACGCGTTGGCTACTATGCCGACCTCGTTGGCGAAGCTCGCGAAGGAGACTCCGATGACGATGGCGGTGACGGCCCCGAAACAAGCTCCAGAAGAGATTCCCGTACTGTAAGGGTCTGCCAGAGGGTTCCCCATGACGGCCTGCATGAGAGTTCCGCAGACGGCGAGGGAGGCTCCGGCAAGGATGGCGGCGATCGCGTGGGGCATGGCCGTGTTCCAGATGTAACGGTCAGCCCACCAGAAACGGCTGCGAGGCTCATAGGTCACGCCGGTTATGTGGTTCCAGATGACCTCGTAGACCTCGGAAAGCGTCATGTTGTCGTAGACGCTCAGAGAGAAGAGCCCCACGAAGACGACGATCCCTATGATGCAAGCTATCAGGACTATGATCTTCCTGGCGATCTGATGGTGGTATTCGCCAATGACGCGCTCTTTCTCGGAATCGTCACCATACCGCATGTTATCACAATAAGGGAATGGGGGGATGTCCCCCCGGTTTCATTCAATCAGTTTGCGATTGCCTTGTAGTCATCGAAGGTGATGAGCGCAAGGACGGTGTCGAGGGTCTGTCCGCTCAGAGGAACGGTTCCACAGTCGATGTAGGCCTGGAGAACGCTGTCGGCCCACTCTCTGGAGAAGTCTTCGCCGTACATAGCGTGGGCCATGTAGGCGAGCTTGACTCCGCCGGGGAGGAGGTTGTTGACGTACACGAGCTTGTCCTCGAAGTCCTTGAAGTACTCTCTGGAGGAGACGCCCTTGTTGTCGTGGTCCCAGGTATCCTTGATCATCTCAACAGCCTCGGCCTGGGTGAGTCCCCAGTCCATCGAACGGTTGTTGATGAAGATCTCGGCATCGGTGTAGTTGGAGAGGGCCTCGGTGGACTCCATCTTGGTGGAGTTCTTGGTGTACTTGGAGGCGAACTCGGAGTTCAGGGAGGCGTAGGGAATTCCTCCGGCGGTCTCGGCAGAGGTGTTGAAGGAAGAGGACTCGCCGCAGACGTAGATGTACATGGTTCCGCAGATGTAGGAGACCTTGTCGTCATTGGAAAGGTTTCCGACGGCCTTCTCGATCTCGTCCTTGACGTCCCATCCGATCTTGGCGTACTCGCGTGCGACGGTCTCGCAATCTCCTCCGAAGAGGAATCCGAGGGTGAGAACGGTCTGGAGCTCGTCGGTGGCGTCAGCGGAGGTGTAATCGATCATTGGAATGCCGGAGGCCTTCAGATCGGCCATGCGCTTCTCGGTGAACTGGGCGACACCGCTGTGGTCGACGAGAACTGCTCCGATTCCTCCGGAGGAGGCGAGAGCCGCGTCGAGGGCGGTGAAGTTTGCCCAAGACTCGTCGGTGATGGTCCTTGCGCTTCCCTTGAGATCGACGGCACTGGCGCTGATGGATCCTTCTGCGACATCGTAAGTGGAGGAGAAGTATCCGGCGATATACTGTCCGCCATTGGCGAAGAGCGCGGGCATCTGCATGTTGGTGGCATAGGTCACGACGTTCCTGAGGGGGTAGTCGACAGCGACGACGGTGTCTTCGCCGTTAACGTCGAGACACTTGACGAACACGGTTCCGGACTCTCTCTTGATGATCTTGTTGATGAGGTCGACATCGCTCTGGTTCACGGCCCCGTCGTTGTTGGCATCCGCCAGGGGATAGTCGGCGAAGGCCTTGCTGCCGGCGATGACCTCCTTGACGATGTTGAGGTCCTTGCTGTCGATGGTGTCGTCGTTGTTGGCGTTTCCGAGCACCATGAGAGTGGCGCTGCTGTACTCCTTGTGGATGATGAAGTTCATCCTCGCGATGTCGAGCCTGTCGCCGTTGAAGAACTTGTCGACGAGCTGCTGGTGCAGGCCGTCTGCCCAGCCCTTGTCGGCGAGCTCGGGGTGCATGACGGCCAAGGCGTAGGCCACCCTCATGGGGACGGGCATTCCTCCGCAGATAATGTACTGGCCGTCGGTCCCCTTCTCCCAGTCGGCGAAAGGCACCGTGCATTTGTTCCAGAACTGGTCTGCGTCGACTTCATTGCTATAGAAGTTACCCGTCCTCAGATGCAGGATGTAATCAAAGTTATACTTTGTAGTGTTGTAAATGTCGACATTGTCCACTATCTTCACGCTGGATGAGGCGGAAGGGAATCCTTCGAGAGCATACCTGCCTCCTGCCAGCTTGCCGACCTCGTTATAATCGGATCCGCCGACGGATACGTATCCGTCCATGGAGGAAGCGATGAATCCGGGCTTGTCGGCCTCGGAGAGGTTGGCAACCTTGGACTCAACCTGGGCGTAGACATCGTTGTAGAATTCGACGAGCTCGACGGACCTGTCTGCCTTGCCGAACAGGAGGCCGAGGAGGAGCGCGCTGTGAGAGAACGTCTCCATATCGACTGCTGCCGCGGCGACCCTGACGACATCGACATCGAATTCCTCGTATGTCTGCCAGTTGGGGATGTACCCTCTGTTCCAGTCGGTGAGGACGGCGGTGACGTTCTTCTCTGCGATTATGTTGGAAGTACCGACCTTTCCGTTCTCAAAAGGCAGTTCCTGGGACTTACTGCCTAATTTTTCGACCTTGCTGGTGTCGAGGTAGTAGTTCTTGAAGTACGTGTCGACGGAGCTGGAGTAGCAAGCTCCCTTGACCTCCTCGGTGACTCCGAGCATCCAGAGGAGCATGAAGGAGTTGGAGGATCCGGTCATGATGAAGGACGTTATGGGGAACTGGGTCTCGACGAGCACGTCGTCCATGGTTCCGTTGGAGTCCTGGTCGAAATAGTTGATGTGCCAGATAGGCGTGGACTCGCGGGCGATGATCTTCTTGACGACATCGACATCGGCGGAGTTGATGTAGCCGTCGTTGTTGGCGTCGGCCATCTTGTTCTCGCTTGTGACTGTCGCTCCGAGATCGATCAGAGACTGGATGAGGGTCACATCGCTGTTGTCGATGACCTTGTCACCGTTGGCGTTTCCGTAGACCTTCAGGATGGCCTTGTCGATGGTGACGACCTCGTCGGTGTTGATGACAGTGACCGCACAGATGGACGTGATCCTGCCGTCGGTAGTGGTCGCAGAGATGTTGGCGGTCCCTGCGCCGACAGCGGTGACGACACCGTTGCTGACGGTGGCGACGGTAGCGTCGCTGGAGGACCAGTTCACGACCTGGGAAGCTCCGGAAGGCATGACGGTAGCGGACAGGGTCGCGGTCTCGCCTTTCTCGATGTTGAGCGAGTTGGAGCTGAGGACGACTCCGGTAGCTTTCACTTCGGAGGATCCCGAGACTGTGACCTTACATGTGGCGGTCTTCTTGCCGTCTTCGGTGGTCACTGTAATAGTGGCCTCACCCACAGACACGGCTGTCACTTTTCCGCTCGAAACGGTAGCGACGGAGGCGTTGCTGGTGGACCAAGTGACGTTCTTGTTGGTTGCGTCGGAGGGAGAAACAGTAGCCACGAGGGTGCTGGTTCCTCCGACCTCGAGGTTCAGGCTGGTTTTATCCAAAGATACGCCGGTGACGCTCTTATCTTTGTCGCCGTTCCCCGATGTTAGCAACACCGCTGCCGCGATCAGCGCGATAATCGCGATGGCGGCGACGATGAGGACAATCATCTTGTTCTTTTCCATTTTAATTACCCACCTAACAGTTAGGGTTAGACGTATATTCCAGCCATTCCGTATAAAGATATCTTATACATCCAATGCATACCCTATAAATAATTTATAAAAAAAGAAGGGCTGGATGCATGGTCTGAAGACCATCGATTCTCGATTAAATATACGATCACGGGGTGAATACCACCATGTACGCATCGGGTATCAGGCTCTTCAGCTTCTTGAGGTCCGGATTGTACAGGCGAACCCTGTCGTCGCGGAAGATCGGCTTGCCGAGAAGCTTGGCGACCACCGTAGCCTCTATCTTCCCTTCGACCTTCCATGCGCTGACCTCTCCCGAGACGTCCGTGGAAACGTAGATGGGCACACGCAGACGGAGCCTCTCGGAATCGTCGCAGATGTTCCACAGGACCTCGAACTGCTTCTTCCCGATGTCTATGACGGAGCCGTCCTTGGTGCGGTAGGTGTAGTCCCCGGACTGCTCCATCTCGAAGAGCGAGGGCTTGCTGACTGCGAGGTTCCTGTTGAGATCGGACATTATGGATTTGACGAAGTCCATGAACCTTGATTGACGGGACGCGTATTTGGACATACGCCAAACGCTGACGGATGAACATAACTTTATCCACGCTCGCGATAGCATGCATCCATGCCACTCGAGACCGATGCGATGAAAGCGCTGTCGGAGCACCCGTGCTTCAACGAGGACGCCCACCGCAAGTTCGCCAGGATGCACATTCCCGTAGCACCGGCTTGCAACATACAATGCAACTACTGCAACAGGAAGTACGACTGCTCCAACGAATCGCGCCCGGGAGTAACGAGCGAGGTTCTCTCTCCCGAAGAGGCTGTGGAGAAGATCCGCCTGGTGAAGGAGAGGATACCCGAGTTGAGGGTCATAGGTATCGCCGGACCTGGAGACCCGATGGCAAACGAGAACACGTTCCGCACCCTCGAGCTGGTCAAAGACAAGTTCCCCGATCTCACCCTCTGCATATCCACCAACGGCCTCGCGCTGCCCGAGAACGCGGACAGACTCCATTCGCTCGGAGTGAAGTTCGTCACCGTCACCATGAACGCGGTGGATCCGGACATTGGAGCCGAGGTCTACAAGTTCGTGGTCTGGAACGGGAAGAGGCTGGAAGGGAGGGAAGGCGCCGAGATCCTCCTCGAGAAGCAGCTCGAAGGCATCAGGAGATGCGTGGAGCTCGGCATGGTGGTGAAGATCAACGTCGTGATGGTCCCCGGGATCAACGACGAGCACATCCCGGAGCTGGTCAAGAAGGTCAAGTCGATGGGCGTCTACATCGTGAACATCCTCCCGCTGATACCCGTGGAAGGCACCGCGTTCGCAGGACTGCGGGCCCCCACCCCGGAGGAGAGAAAGGCGCTGATGGACGAGTGCTCCCTGGACGTCAAGATGATGCGCCACTGCAGGCACTGCAGAGCCGATGCGATAGGCCTCCTCGGGGAGGACAGGTCCCAGGAGTTCGCCGACATGGGAGGATGCTCCAGCGGCTGCGGCCCTGGACCCCAGATGATCAATCTGGAAGGCACCAGGGACTCGAGCAGATACGCCGTGGCGTCCGCGGACGGGAAGAACGTCGACTCAGGATTCGGCAACGCGAAGAGGTTCCTCATCTACAAGGCCAGGAACGGGTCGTTCGAGCCTGTCGGAGAAGCCGTCGTCGACGTGAAGGAGGACGTCTCCGGACAGAGCCACCGCAAGCACATCGAATCGATAGTCTCCTCCCTGGGAGACTGCGGATGCGTCGTGGTCGGAGAGATAGGACCCATGCCGTCCAAAGTCCTGAAGAACCTGGGCATCAGGATCGTCATAGACTCGGGCCCGATAGAGGACTGCTTGAAGAGAGCGGTCTGAAACGAGCGTTCCGCGCGACACTCCATCGCAGGGGCTCCGCCCCTATATTTTATCTAAATGT
>JAEEGI010008663.1_pt1 | contig 22415 bp, 16 predicted proteins | sample 8958751 | NCBI WGS metagenome assembly JAEEGI01 (sample SAMN16246545, study PRJNA631951) | gut metagenome | biome: gut microbiome; feature: rumen; material: KS-attached | host: Bos | place: Iran: Karaj | collected 2018-10 | reverse complement strand
CGTGGCATCGATGACGACCCACTCTTTCTTTACAGTAGCCTTGTTAAGGGAGACTGTTTTGTAGCTAAGTGTGTCCACTGTCTTGATCTTTAATGGTTTAACATAAAATAATTGCGATCCCTACACAATATAGGGGTCGCAAAGGTAGGAATTTTTTTTGATTAAATCAAACGAAATCCATCTATATCGAAAGAACCGCCAGAACGTCGATCAGTTCCTTGTCGATCGGCTTGTCTTTCTTGATGGCCCTGTCGATGGGGACATAGACCACATGGTCGTCGTCGATGCCTATCATGATGTTCCTCTGGCCCTCCTGGAGCGCCTCTATGGAGGCATATCCGAGACGGCTGGCCAGGATCCTGTCGTAGGCCGAAGGACTGCCGCCACGCTGGAGGTGGCCGAGGATCGTCACCCTGACGTCATATTCAGGATACTCCTTCTTAACCCTCTCGGCATAGTGCATCGCACCTCCGTCCTTCTTGCTCTCGGAAACGATGACGATCGAACTGTTCTTGCTCTTGCGGCGGCCGTGGGAGATGAACTGCTCGAGCTGGTCGATATCCTTCCTGTCCTCCGGGATGATGGCAGCCTCGGCACCGGCCGCTATGGCCGAATTCTGCGCGAGGAAACCGGCGTCGCGTCCCATTACCTCTATAAAGAATATACGGTCGTGCGACGTGGCGGTGTCACGGATCTTGTCCACGCAATCGACTATGGTGTTCAAGGCTGTGTCATAACCGATGGTGGAATCGGTCCCATAAAGGTCGTTGTCTATCGTTCCGGGAAGCCCCACGACCGGGATGTCATATTCCCTGGCGAAATCCTGGGCTCCTGCAAGCGAGCCGTTCCCGCCTATCACGATCAAGGCGTCCACCCCGAATCTCTGGAGGCTGGCGAATGCCTTGGCCCTCCCTTCCGGAGTCATGAATTCCTTGCTGCGGGCAGTTTTAAGGAAGGTTCCGCCCTTCTGGATCGTATTGCTGACACTTTCGGTGGTCAGTTCCTTGAAATCACCCGCAATAAGGCCTTCATAGCCGCGGTATATTCCGAACACTCTCCAGCCGACGTATATGGCAGACCTGGTGATAGCCCTGATTGCAGCATTCATTCCGGGTGCATCCCCGCCTGAAGTCAGGACGCCGATTGTCTTTATCTCTTTCATGAATAACCTGATTTATCATACAAAAATAGTAATTTTGCAGGACAATGAACATAGGACAAATAGACCTTGGCGACAAGCCCGTGATGCTCGCCCCCATGGAGGATGTTACAGACGCCTCCTTCAGGGGAATATGCAAGGAGCAGGGTGCCGATATGGTCTATACCGAATTCATCCCGGCCGAAGGCCTTATCCGTGACGCGAAGAAAGCCTATGCCAAGCTTAAGACCTCCGCGGAAGAATCTCCGATAGGTATACAGATCTATGGAAGCGACCCTGATGCCATGGTGGAAGCCGCCAGGATGGCCGACCACGCCGAACAGATCGTCGGCGGTCACGGATGCGACCTGATAGACATCAACTTCGGCTGCCCCGTCAGCAAGATCGCCGCCCGTGGAGCCGGCTCCGGAATGATGAAGGAGCCCGACAAGATGGTGATGATCACCAAGCGGATCGTGGAAGCCGTCAGGAAACCGGTCACCGTAAAGACCAGGCTCGGCTGGGACGACAGGAGCAAGATCATCGTGGAACTGGCCGAGAGGCTTCAGGACTGCGGAATCAAGGCGCTGACCATACACGGACGCACCCGCTGCCAGATGTACAAGGGCGAAGCCGACTGGACCCTTATCGGAGAGGTCAGGAACAATCCAAGGATGAATATTCCCATAATAGGTAACGGGGACATCAATTCGGCCGCCAAGGCAAAGGATGCCTTCGACAGGTACGGAGTGGACGGTATCATGGTAGCCAGGGCATCTTTCGGTCGCCCCTGGATATTCAGGGAGATAAAGCACCTGCTCCGGACAGGAGAGGAACTGCCTCCTCCGGGGGTCAGGGAAAGGGTGGAGCTTGCCAAAAGGCATTTCAGGCTTTCGGTCGAACTTAAGGGCCTGCCGGTAGGCGTCTATGAAATGCGCCGTCACCTCAGCTGCTACTTCAAAGGACTTCCCGATTTCAAGGAGACCCGTATGAGGCTCGTCACGGAAAACGACCCGGAGGAAGTACTGGCTATCCTCGACCATATCGCCGACAGATGGGGCGACACCCCCCTCCCCACCGCTTCCGGCGTCTACGACATCTGATCCCCTCATGGCGTACCTTTTTGGATATAAGAAAAAGAGTATGGATAATCAAGAAATGACTCGTTTTTTGTATCTTTGTAACCTATGCTTGACAGGGTAATTCTTGCTCCATACTATCTCACTCTGAAGCTGAGGCACATCCTTTTCGACCACGGAATACGCAAGGTCAGCACCAGCAGTGTCCCGACCATCTGTGTCGGCAACATCACAGCTGGCGGTACGGGCAAGACTCCCCATACCGAGATGATTCTCAGGACCCTTCTGAAGAGCGACGACTGGGCATATGAAGATATCGCTGTCCTGTCCAGGGGCCACCGGCGTGCAAGCGGAGGCTTCCAGATAGTGACAAGGGACGGCTCGGTCAAGGAATATGGAGACGAACCCCTGCAAATCAAGAAGAAGTTCCCCGGAGTAACCGTAGCTGTCGACAGGCACAGGGTCAAGGGATGCGACATCCTCTGCAACCCTGAAAAGTTGAAGACCGAGAAAAGGGCCCGCAAATGCGCTGACGCCGAACTGGCTCCCGCAGACCTGATAGTCCTTGACGATGCCTTCCAGTACCGCTCCCTCAGGGCGTTCTACAACATCGTACTGGTAGATTTCAACCGCCCCCTCAGCAAGGATATGCTGCTTCCATTCGGAAGACTGCGCGACCTTCCCGAGAGGCTGTCGGCCGCTGACGTGATCATAGTTTCCAAGTGCCCGGCCTATCTGGATGACGAGAAGAAAGCCCTCTGGGCACAGGATCTGGGACTCAAGGAATATGATCCGCTCACCTGCAGATGCAAGGATAAGAAGGGAAGGGATAAACTCCTGCTGTTCACCACAATCTGGTACAGTTCCCTGCAGCCCATCTTCGAAGAAGCCGACCCGAGGTACGCATATTCCCAGAAACTGATCCTTTTCTCCGGGATTGCCAAGGATACTCCCCTGCGTATGTACCTGAGCGATGAACACAAGATTGTCAAGCGTTTCTGCTTCGAGGACCATCACACCTACACGAAGATGGATATCCGCAAGATCATGAGGGCAATACGCGAGCATCCTACGGCCGTCGTGGCTACAACTGAAAAGGACTGCCAGAGGATACTGGATTTCAAGGGTATACCACAGGATCTCAAGGTCCGGCTCTTCCAGGTGCCGATCGAGGTCGGATTCCTGTCGGAGCACGAAAAGGAAGTCTTCGAGGGAAGCCTCCTGACAGCGCTCAGGAATTTCCACGAGGACTACTAGTCCCCAATAATCATTTTATTGAAAGTAACAAATAAAGAGGCTGGCCCGAACGGGTCAGCCTCTTCTGAAGTATTTACACAGACTTACTCAGTCTTTGTCATCTTGGTGGTATCAGCACCGAAGTCGTGACCGTCATTGGGACCTCCCACGAGGTAGTATCCCATACCGGTGATAGTGATTCCGGCAGCCGAGAGCGTGGCGACGAACTCGCCGTCATCATAACCGTCCTCGGTAGCATGGGCGACCATGAGATGTCCTCCGTAAAGCTCTCCGAGGTCGAAGGGACCCTTGAAGGTGACGGTCTTGGCATCGAAGTCTACGACTCCCTCCATGTCGGCATCCATTCCCCAGATACCGTGGAAGATGGCTGTAGTCTCATCTTTCTTGGTAACGGTCATCGGATAGGGATCTCCACCGCTGACATCCTGGCCTTCCCAGTTGCCGACGAGCCAATCCCAGTTGATATCGACGCTTCCGGCCTGATAGAAGAAGGTTGCGGAAGAATACTCCTGGACCTCACCTCCGTCAACGGAAGCGACGACGATGGTATACTTGCCGGTCGCTGCGTCGGCAGGCAGAGGAAGCCTGACGGACGTGCCGGTGAACTCGACGACGGACTCATCACCCGCCTCGATAAGCTCGATACCTGCACCGGCGTCATCTCCGGGAACGAGAACGGCAAGACCGCTGGCGACATCACTTCCGAAGTCGACTGAAACCTCTCCGAAGACGTTGCCGTCAGGATCGGTGAACATACCTGCATAGGTAGCCTCCACGGTGTAATCCTTGATGACCACGCCGGGGAATACGATGGTGATGGACTCGGCCTGTGAGCCGTTCCAGCCACCGACGCCGTACATATAGTAATAAGGGGCGATAGTCACGACTGCAGGAAGTCCGTTGGCCTGATACTCGACCACCCTGTTGAATGACCAGTAGGTCTCGGTCTTTCCAGCGTTGAAGTTGGAAGGATGGAGGAGATAGATGTCGGCATCATAGGTGCTGTGATGGTAACCGGAGTTGCAAGGCTCATAGTAAATGAGGTCGCTCTGGGTGACGGCCACACCGTTGTAGGTGTTGCCGGGACGGCAGATCTCGAACACGAGGTCCGCGCTGTTACCGGAGATTCCCTTCAATGCACCCTTGACGTGGAACACGTTGGGATCGATGTCGCTCTGAAGGATCTCAGGATTGGCGGTTCCACCCCAGTAGTAGTCCTCGGTCAGGGTAGCCTTTCCAAGCGAGGTCAGCGGAATAGGATAGGTGTAGGTCACCGTCGTTGTGGCCACTCCGTAAGGGGTGGTGTTGTCGGAGATGGTGAACACTACCGGATATCCCTTGCCATAAGTCAGCTTGGTGTTGTCAAACGGAATCGTAAGGGTGGCCTTGTTGCTTCCCGAATTGAATGAAACGGGAATCGAAGACTGGGAGGTGATGAGACCGGAAGGATCGGAAACACCGACATTTACGGTCGTGGCACCGGAGGTCTCGATCCTGTAGACAGTCACTCCTATTTCTTTAGTTGAAGGGGTGATCGTAACAGCAGAAGGCTCATTCGAGGAAAAATAGTACTGAATTCCATCAGCCTGGGGTCCGGGCTCGTAGGTCACCTCGTCAGTACAGGAGGCGAATGCAAGACCGAACAGTGCCGCAGCTATTGTAAAGATATACTTTTTCATATATGGATTCCTTTTATTGATTACCAGGTAAACTCAGGAGAATCACCAGCAGGCTTGAGCGGATCGGGATTGTTCGTACAAGCGAAGTTGTAGTTGGTCTCGGTCTGCACGATGCAGAGGTTCATCCAATCAGGAGTGTGGTCAACGTTGTAACGGTTGGTCTCGACATGGTTGGTGCCGGGATAGCTGCGGATGATACCCTTCTGGAGACGCTTGATGTCCTTGGTTGCGAGACCCTCGCCCCAGAACTCGACCCTGCGCTGCCACCAGATCTCGTTTATGAACTGGCTGGTAGAAGTGTTGTAGTAAGCGTCGGTATGGGTTCCGTAGACATAATTGGCATCGCGGGTCTTGGCGAAGTTGGTAAGGAGGGTGATACCCTCGGACTCGTTGAGCCTTCCGGCGGCCTCAGCCTCGATAAGGGCCATTTCCTCGACCCTCATGAGAGGAACGGAGACACAGAATCCGATGTACTGGTTGTCACGGCCTGCATCACCACCGGCGGGACGGAACTTCATGTTGGTTCCACCCTGGGGGTTGCCATTGTTGACATTGGTGCCGTAGATCCAGTCAGGATGCTTGGTATAGGCGGCAAGGGCTGCGATGGCCTCCTCCTCGCCCATGTCGTTGATTGCGAAGTCGACGAAGCACTTCCTGCGGAAGTCGGTCTCAGGTATTGTCTCATAGAGGTGGCGGTCGATCTGGATGGGACGGCCATAGTTGGCAGCATAACCGCAACCTGACGTCTCAGGATTGATCTCCATGCACATCCATGAAGCCCAACTGGAGTCACCGTCATTGTTCTGGATACAAGGATCGTCGGCCTTGAAATCAACAGCGAGCATCCAGGAAGAATTCGGGGTGTTGAATCCGGTTTCCCAATTGGTATAGGTTGCCTCGTTCATGATGGTGTAGCCAACCTGTGCCTTCTTGGCATAATCGCGGGCCTTGGCCCATTCTCCCATGAGGAGGTATGCACGGGCCTTGAGACCATAGACGCAAGTGACATCCGGGAGATACTTGTCCGACCTCTGGTAACCGGCGAGATAAGTCTCGGCCTTGTCGAGGTCTTCCAGAATCTGTCCAAACATCTTTTCGTTGGTAGCCCTGGGATTGTTGGCAAGGGAATCAACGACAGTCGTCTCGACGACGAGCGGAACAGTCTCAGCCTTGGGATCGAGATAATATGGCTTGTTGGCGAACATCTGGGCAAGGTCAAGATAGAAGTAAGCCCTGTAGAACCTTGCGAGACCGGCACCGACTACCTTGTCAGCTTCGGGATCCTCACCGGCGAGGCTGATAACGTCGTTGCAGGACTTGATATGTCCATAATAGATTGTCCAGGCATACTGGCTGTTGGCATATGTCGGTCCGAGAGCGGAGATGGTATACCAGCTGTCAAACCAACCATTGGTAAGGGCGGGCTGGACGATGTCCTGTCCCATCGAGTCCCAACGGATGAAGAATGAAGTTATACCGAAATCGTAAGCGCTTGTTCCTCCGCCATAGGTAGGATAACCTGAGAGGGTGGCTGTGATAGCATCGACGAATCCATTGAAGGAACCGGGAGCTGCAGCGACCTGGGCGGCGGTGGCGGAACCACCCTGAGGGAATGTCTCCTTGATGCAGCCAGCGGCAAGCACGAGGGAGCAGATAGCGACCAGAGAGAATTTTACTATATTTTTCATATTCATATCCTCCTCAAATTAGAATGTAACCTGGATACCGCCCGAGATACTGCGCACGGGTGAATACACATTGGTGGAAGAAGTACCGGAAAGGGAGGCACGGGGGTCGAATCCCTTGCGGGCTGAGATGTAGCCGATGTTCTCACCGACGGCATAGATGCGGATGCGGTTGATCAACTCGCCGATACCGAGCCTTGCGACAGGCACGTTGTAACCGATTGAGAATGACTGGAAGTTGATGTAACTAGCATCAGTGAGCGAACGGTCTCCTGCTACAGCATAGTCATCAGCATACTGCCAACGAGGGATGTTGCTGGAAGTGTTCTCAGGAGTCCAGGCCTTGAAGATATCCTTGTGGTAGTTGTAACCTGCATCGGATCCGGAGGTAGGAGGAGTCATCAACTTGGAGTAGACACCATCAGTGATCCTACCGCCGATCTGGTAATCGAAGGATGCGCTCAGGTCGAAGTTCCAGAGGCGCAGGGAGGTGTTGAATCCTCCGAATGCCTTCGGCAGCATGGTGCCGTGGGCATAACGGGTAGCCTCACCGATCTTCGTAGTCGTTCCGGAATGCTTCTTTCCAGGGAGACTGGTAACGTTGGTAGTGACCTCGGGATTGCCGCCTGCGGGGCTCATATCCTCGTCATACCAGTAGAGAGCCTGTCCGTCTTCACCGACACCGGCATATTCGTAAGTCATGTAGTTCCTCATGACTCCGCCGGGCTCCCACCAGTAACCGCTCTCGAGATAACCGCCGTTCTCACCCATCTTGGACTCAGGCAGGGAAAGGATCCAAGCCTTGTTGGTGGCGATGTTGCCGCCGATGTTCCATTCGACGTCCCTTGTACGGATAGGGGTGAAGTTGAGCGTCAGCTCGAGACCGCGGTTGGCGATATCGCCGACGTTGCCGTAGTAACCACGGGTACCTGCGGACTCAGGAATGGAGAGCCAGAAGAGCAGGTCTGCGGTCTTCTTGTAATATGCATCGAGAGCACCGGAAACCCTTCCCTTCCAGAAGCTGAATTCAGCTCCGATGTTGGCGTTGGTCGTGGTCTCCCAGGTGATGGTTTCATTACCGATCCTGGAGAATGACGGTGACATCTTGATATCCGAAGACTTATTCAGGTCATACATGTCGGTGTAAGCATAGGAAGTGATGCTGTCATTACCCTGCTGTCCGATGGAAGCCTTGAGCTTCAACTGGTCAATCCAGGAAGAACCGGCCATGAAAGGCTCCTTGGAGATGATCCAGGCGCCACCGACTGACCAGAAGTCTCCCCAACGGTGAGCCACCGCGAATGTGGAGGAGGCGTCACGACGATAGGATGCGGAGAGATAGTACTTCTTGTCGTAGTCGTACTGGGCGCTGACGAAGTAACCCTCGACGTTGTAGGAGCTTGAGCTGGATGAGGTACCGGAATAGAGGACGTTCGCGAAAGCGTTGACCTCTAGGACGTCAGGTGAGAATCCTCCCTGCGCGGTGATACCCATGCTGTTGCCGGCGGTCCTGTAGTACTCGTGTCCGAGCATCACATTGACGTTGTGGTTGCCGAAGCTGTTGTAATAGGTGAGGGTCTGGAGCTGGTTGAAACGGAGGTTGTTGGACATGCCCTTGTAGAGCTCTCCGTTGACACCGACCTTCGGACCGTAGAACGGGTTGTCGTAGCTCGTACTGAGGGTGTTGCCCCAGTTGACGGTGCTCTGGACGACAGCCTTCAGGTGCTGGGTGATGTCGAAATCGGCATTGAAGGTACCGGTGAGGTTGCGGCCGTCATTGTACACCTTGTTGTAGCGGTTGGAACCGAAGGGGTTACCGGTCTGCATGAATCCACGGCCGATACCGTAGTTCGTGGCAGCCACACCGTAGTCGTACTGCTCGTGACCGAACTCATCAGTGCGGATGACGGGAGTACCGTTCTCCATGACACGGACATACACCGGATAGATAGGGGCGATGTAGGTCGTGTAGTACATAAGGTTCGTCGAGCTCCAGCTGGTGCCCATGTTAGGGTTTGAGGTCTGGTGTGACTGGGTGAAACCGACGTTTGCACCGACCTTCATCCACTTCTTGACCTGGTAGTCGGCGCGGATACGGGCGGTGATACGTGCGTAGTCGGAGTATTCGATGATACCGTCCTCATTGAGGTAGCCGATCGAGGAATAGTAGCTTCCGCGGTCGCTGCCGCCGCTCACGCTGACGTTGTACTCCTGGCGGAGGGCCTTCTTGTAGGCCAGGTCACGCCAGTTGTCCGGGGTGAGGTAGTAGGTCTGACCCTTGAACTGGTAGCTGCGGCCGAGGGTGGCGTTGGGGTTCAGCTTGCCGTTGGTACCGATCAGGAGCTGTCCCTCGGGAACGGTGTAGACGTTGTATCCGAGGTGCTCGAGCATCAGGTTGTTGGCACTGAGATTCGCTGCAGCGTCGGACATGTCACGGCCCTTATAATAATTATAGAGCTGAGTATAGTATGCCTCATAGAACTCACCGGGCTCAGTGATCACGTCGTGATCCTGGACGGCACGGCTGTTGACACCGAGACGCATGTCGACATTGACGAGGGCGTCGCGGCTCTTGCTGCGCTTGGTAGTAACGAGGATGACACCTGCAGCACCACGGGCTCCGTACAGGGCGGCGGAGGCGGCGTCCTTAAGGACGGTGACGGACTCGATGTCGCTCTGAGGGATGTTGGTAAGGCTGGCAGGATAGGGAGCGCCGTCAACGATCACCAGAGGGCTGGTCGAAGCCTGCACGGATGCAAGACCACGGATGTTGATCGAACCTGCTCCTGCACCCGGAGCTCCGGAGGCACCCTTCAACTGCAGACCAGGAACAGCACCCACGAGGGCGTTGGTCACGTTGGCGGTTGAACGCTTCTGGAGTTCCTCGGATTTCACGACGGAGGCGGAACCTGTAAAGGCTTCCTTGGTCGTGGTTCCGAATGCGACCACGATGGTCTCATCGAGGAGGTTCTTGTCTTCAATGAGGGTGACGTTCACGACCTTGCGTGAGCCGGGCATCACTCTCTCCTCGACGAATCCGATGAATGAGAATACGAGCACTCCGTTCTGGGGAACATTGAGCGTGTACTTTCCATCGAGATCCGTGTTGGTTCCGACAGTCGTTCCTTCAACGACGACCGATGCGCCGGCCAGGGGCTGGCCGCTCTCGTCGGTCACCCTACCGGAGACGGAACCTTGCGCGAATGCTGTGCCTATGCTGACAAGCAGGCACAGCGCGAAAGAAAATAATTTTTTACTCATAAGCTTAAACGTTAATTAAACTTAATATTTAATGAATAACTGAATATTCTGATCGGATCGGCTGGAGGCATGGGAAGGGACGATTTTCCCCTTACCCTGAACATAAACAGCAAAAACCGACATACAAATAAAGTAATAAAAATGGAATACTGCAACAATTTTTAATTGCCGATTTTAATTGAAATCCCTGTTTTATATCGTTTTATTCTTTTAGGCCGGTTTTTGATATCGATTTTATACTTAAAATCATTCATTTTTCAACGAATGTTTATTACAAATTGTAACATCTAATTTTTTTTTATTAATAAGAGGAAATTCGTATCTTTACACTCAGCTACTAATAACCACTATTTTTATTTATGACTGCTATCAGATTCAAGGACGCCTGCCGTCTTTGGGAAACTGAAAAATTGAAATATGTCAAGGCCTCTTCGCTGGCCGCATATTCATTCGTAATTCGGAAACATCTGGAACCCAGATTCTTAACCCTTGACGATATTACTGACGATTCGATCCAGGAGATGGTCGACAGTAAATTGAAGGACGGTCTTGGACTCACCATGGTCAAGAGGATAGTCCTCGTCCTTGAGATGGTTACACGTTTCTGTGAAAGAAGGGGATGGACCGGACATCACTTTTTCAAACCTGTCTATCCTGCGAGGACACAGAAATATGAAGCCGATGTCCTTTCCAGCAAGGAAGAGAGGAAACTGGCCCGGTACCTGGCGGATAACCCGACCCCGCGCAACCTGGGCCTTCTGATTTGCATCTGCTGCGGATTGCGCAACGGAGAGATCTGCGCCCTGAGATGGAGCGACATCGACTTTGACAACAAGGTCATCTATATTCGAAGGACGGTTTTCAGATTGAACGATTCCAGTGGGAAGGACTCCAAGTCAAGACTCGTGATCGGAAACCCGAAAACTCCGGATTCGCGCAGGTATGTTCCGGTGACGGGTTCCCTGATAAAACTTTTGCAGGGAGTACACAAGGACCAGGATGGCAAGGCCTTCATCGTAAGCGGAACATCTAAACCCGCGGACCCGCAGACCTTCAGGAACAACTTCAAGAAGGTACTGGGAAAACTCGGGCTCAAGAAGCATAAGGTTCACAGCCTGAGGCACACATTTGCAACAAGGTGCGTGGAGAGCCGCTGCGACATCAAGACCCTGAGTTCGATACTGGGTCATTCGAATATCAGCACCACCCTCAACCTGTATGTCCATCCGGGGCTGGAACAAAAACGCAAATGCGTCGAGAACAGGATGAAACTGCTCTGACCTTATCCTTCCAGGATCTTGTTCTGCTCGGCTACGGAAGCGTCGTGGATCGCATTGAAGAATGTCGTGATGAAATGCTCGGAAAGGCCGTAATGCTTCCCTTTCTCTATCATGTCGGAAAGGATCTCGTCCCAACGCTGAGCCTGCACGATTGCGATGTTGTGTGCCTTCTTGAACTCTCCGATCTTACGGGAAACCTCCATCCTGGAGCCGAGTGAGATGAGCAGGTTCTCGTCTATGACGTCTATCCTTGTCCTCAACTGCTCGATGTTCTCGTTGTACTCCCTGTCATTCGTACATTTCTGGCGTACCGTCAGGCTTTCGAGGAGGACCTTCAAGTCAGACGGCACGATCTGCTGCTTGGCATCGCTCAAGGCACAGGAAGGGTCGCAGTGCGACTCGATCATGATCCCGTCCAGACCCAGGTCCATCGCCCTCTGGGAAAGCTCCTTGAGATACTGGCGGGAGCCTCCCATATGGCTTGGATCCGCGAAGAAAGGCAGGTTGGGGAACAAGGTCCTGAGTTCCACAGCCATCTGCCATCCCGGGAGGTTCCTGTAAGGTATCTTCTGGGTCGTGGAAAAGCCGCGGTGGACGACTCCGAGTTTCCTGATTCCGGCACGGTTGAGCCTTTCAAGGGCTCCTATCCACAGGTCCAGGTCGGGATTGACCGGATTCTTGACCAGCACCGGAATATCCGTATCCCTCAGTGCATCAGCTATTTCCTGAACCATGAAAGGATTGGCCGTGGTCCTGGCTCCGATCCAGACCATGTCGACTCCGTATTTCATGCATTCATATACATGTTTCTCGCCGGCCACTTCGGTACAGACCTTCATCCCATATTCCCTCTTCACCTTCTGGAGCCATCTCAGGCCTTCAACCCCGACTCCCTCGAAGGATCCGGGATGAGTGCGCGGCTTCCATATTCCGGCACGGAAAACGTGTATGCCGAAGTCGTGAAGGCCTTTCGCCGTCATCATTACCTGGAGTTCAGATTCGGCGCTGCAGGGACCCGCTATCACAAGAGGGGGTATGCTTTCGTCGAAGAATCCCCACTCCGAAACGGGGATTATGTCTAGCTGTCGTTGCATATTCTTATCTGAGTATCTTCTTGATCCTGTTGGCTTCGTGTATGAGTTCCTCTATCCTGGCCTCGTCGAAGGACGAGATCGCATCGCGGAATTCCTTCATCTTGTCAAGGTAGGTGTCGATGACGTGCAGGACGTTGTCCCTGTTCTGGGTAAGTATGGGGACCCACATGTCCGAAGAACTCTTGGCAAGCCTCACCGTCGATGAAAAACCTCCGGACGCAAGGTCGAAGATGTGCTTCTCATCCTGCTCCTTCTCCAGCACGGTCAGAGCCAGTGCGAAGGAGGTGATATGGGAGATATGGGAGACATAGGCTGTATGGACGTCGTGATTGTCGGCATTCATGTAGATAGGACGCATGTTCAGGATGTCATACAGTCCCTCGACAGTCTTGAGTGCCTGGGGATCCGAATCTTCCGAATTGGCGAAAATGCATGCCCTGCCGTCGAAAAGGTTGGGCATAGCAGCCCAGGGGCCGGAGTATTCTGTACCAGCCATGGGGTGTGTGGCCACGAACCTGCCGCGCAGCGGATGGTAATGCACCGAACGGACTATCTGGCTCTTCGTGGAGCAGGTGTCCAGGACTATCTTGGTCCCGTTCCCCTCTTCACCGAATATGTCCAGCACCTTCGGGAGCATCCTTACGGCAGCACCCACCGGCACTGCAACGACCACGATATCACTTCCGCGGACACAGTCTTCGAAAGTGACTATCTCGTCAGCAAGTCCCATTTTCAAGGCGGCGGTAGAGGCGACCGGGTCGTTCTCGACTCCGAGCACCTTGTCCGCGAACCCGCGTCTCTTCAAATCAATCGCCATCGAGCCTCCGATGAGGCCGAGGCCTATAACTCCTACTATCATCTGATTATTCCTGATTCTTTGACAATCACGCTCCCTCCTCCAGAAAAGCCTTGATGCGGGACAGGCCCTCCTCGAGTACCGGGACAGGTGCGCAGAGCGATATCCTCACGTAGTTCTCACCGTTCTTTCCGAATACGAAACCGGGAGTGATGAAGACACCCGTCGCATGGAGGATCCTTTCGGACAACGCCTCGCCCGGGGTCATGGTGTGAGTTCCTTCGACAGTCTCAGGGACCGGGGAGGAAGGGATACGGCCCCAGAGGAAGAGACCCGTGGAGTCGGGATTATACTTAACTCCAAGGGCGTCGAATATGCGTCCGGCGGCGACACGGCGCCTCCTGTATTCGGCATTAAGGTCCCCGAACCAATCAGGGCCTTGTGCAAGTGCCTCTATGGCAGCCAGTTGCAAAGCCTTGAACATTCCGGAATCCATCTGGCTCTTGACCTTTAGGATTTCATTGACCATCGCAGGATCGCCGGCCACCATGCCGATCCTCCATCCGCTCATGTTGTGCGCCTTGCTCAATGAATTCAGCTCCAGGCAATAGTCCCACGCGCCGTCCACGGCCAGTATAGATATGGGCTTCTCGGTCAGGATGAAAGAATACGGATTATCGTTGACGACAAGTATCCCGTGCCTCCTCGCGAAATCCACGATCCTTTCGTAAAGTTCGGGAGTGGCAGATGCTCCTGTCGGCATATTCGGATAATTCACCCACATGAGCTTGACTCCGTCCAGGTCCATCTTTTCGAGGGCATCGAAATCGGGGAACCAGTTGTTCTCCTCCTTGAGGTCATATTTCACGGCCTCTCCCCCGACCAGCTGGACGGTAGAGGAATATGTAGGATAACCCGGATCGGGTACCAGGACTTTCTCGCCAGGATTGACGAAGGCCAGCGAGATCAGCAGGATACCCTCCTTGGAACCGACCAGGGGTTGGATCCCTCCGTTTGGATCGAGGGTTACTCCATAATAACGGTCATACCAGTCGGCAAAGGCCTGACGGAGTTCCGGAAGGCCCTTGTAGTTCTGATACTTATGGTTACCGGGCATGACCGCTGCTTTCACCAGGGCGTCGATGGCAGGCTGGGGAGGCATACCGTCAGGGGCTCCTATACCAAGGTTGATGAGGGGACCCACACCACGGGCCGCCCTTTCCGCAGAGACCGCGTCGAGGTCTTTCTGCTTGCGGGAAAAATAGTACTCCTGGACTCCTCTGGTCCTGTCCGAAGGTTTGATTATCATTGCATTGCTGATTTATATTCACCTAAAATGTAAAGACCGGCCATCAAGGGTCGCACCGCCTTGAGGGCCTGGCGGTAACGTTCGTATGTCGAGAACCTGATGTCGACATAGAAGAAATACTGCCACTCCTGCCCCGGGATGGGAAGCGACTGGATCCTTGTGAGGTTCATGTCATAGAAGGACATGACCGTCAGGACCTGCGCAAGGGAACCGGGTTTGTGTGGAAGGGTGAAGCAGAGCGATGCCTTGTTGGTATTCCCCCTGGGGACGGTGATCGAATCATCCAGTATCAGGAACCTGGTGAAGTTCTGTTTGTAAGTCTCGATCCCGCGTGCAAGTATGACGAGCCCGTTTTCCTCCGCCGCCAATTCGGATGCGACTGCACCGACACCCTTAAGTCCTCCCTGAGCGATGTCGATTGCGCTTTTGGCGGTATCTTCCGACTCGACCATCTTTATCCACGGACAGTTCTTTACGAAGAACCGGCGGGTCTGGTTGATCGCCATATAATGGGTACGTACTTCCTTGATGTCTTCCAGCTCCTGCCCAGGCAGAGCCATAAGGTTCTGATGGATAGGAATATAGACTTCTCCCTTTATCCTGTATGGATTGGCACGGAGCAGCTCGAAATTCGGGAGCAATCCTCCGGAGATGGTGTTCTCGATGGCCATTACGGCAGCGTCCGCACGTCCTTCCGACATGGCCTTGAACAGGCTCTCGAAAGTAGGGCATTCCACTATGCCTACACTTTCGTTCCTCCTGGAGTAGAACTCCCTTGCCGCTTGCTCGTGGAAACATCCACGGTAACCCTGTATAGCTATTCTGGTCATATCTGTTAGTCCGCTCAAAAAAACTGTCCGGATCAGGTCCGGACAGCGTTACAATTTCTCTTGATGATTATGTACACACGACTAAGCCCGGTCTTCTAACACGAAGGGGAATAAAAATAAAAGCCGTATGAAAAAAATCGTGTGCCCATACTCTTCACAAAGATAGGAAAAAATCGAAAAATCCAACTAAACGGTCAATATTTCTTTCTCCTTTGCTGAGACGAGGACATCGATGGCCTTGACATTGGTGTCGGTCACCTTCTGGATCTCGCCTTCGCCTTCCTTCTGTACGTCCTCGGAGAACTCTCCGGCCTTCTCGGCCTTCTTCAAGGCCTCGACACCTTCACGGCGTACGTTGCGGACCGCGACTTTGGCATTCTCACCTGCAGCCTTGGCCTTCTTGATCAGATCCTTGCGCCTCTCTTCGGTAAGCGGAGGTATGGGGCAACGGATGATCTCTCCGTTGTTCTGGGGAGTAAAGCCCAGGTTAGCGGCCATGATAGCCTTCTCGATAGCGGGAATCAGACTCCTCTCCCAAGGCTGGATGGTTATGGTCCTGGCATCGGGAACAGAGACGGAAGCCACCTGCGAGACCGGGGTATCAGTACCGTAGTAACTGACAGTCACGTTGTTCAGGATGGAAGGATTGGCCTTGCCAACCCTGTAGGTCTTGAGGTCTTCCTCAAGAAAAGCCACGGTGTCTTCCATCTTGGACTCGACACCCTTGACAATTTCCTTAGCTTTTTCTGATAACATCGTTATAGTATTATTTTATTTATGTACCAATGTGCCGACCTTCTCTCCGTCGAGAATCCTCTTCAAGGCTCCGGGCGCGTCGATGTCGAATACTATGATAGGCATGTCTCCGTCATTGCACAGGGCATAGGCCGTCTGGTCCAGCACCCTAAGCTGCTTTGACATCGCCTCGGCAAAGGTAATCTCGGCATATTTAACGGCCGACGGGTCCTTCTTCGGGTCAGCGGTGTAGACCCCGTCAACTTTCGTGCCTTTCAGCATGACGTCCGCCCTGATCTCCAAAGCCCTGAGTGCCGCCCCCGAGTCCGTGGTGAAGAACGGGTTGCCCGTACCTCCGGAAATAAGGGCCACTCCTCCCTCCTCAAGCACCTTGACAGCGTTGTCGCGGTTATAGTATCTGACGAACGGCTCCATAGGGGTGGCGGTAAATACCTCGGCATGCACTCCTTCGTCCTCGATGAACTGACTGAGGGCCAAAGAGTTGATTACGGTCGCAAGCATTCCCATCCGGTCGCCTCCGACACGATCGAAACCCTTGTCGAGGCCCTGGAGGCCGCGGAAAATGTTGCCTCCTCCATTCACGACACCAATCTGGAGACCGGCCTTGGCAGCCTGGGCTATCTCACGTGCATATTTCCTGAGATACTCCGGCTCCAGTCCCTTCCCTTCAGGGCCGCCGAGAATCTCACCGCTCAACTTCAGCAGAACTCTCTTGTACATTTGATCAAATTTTGTCAAAAATAGTGATTTTATCTCTAAAGTGGAAGAAATCAATATCCGAAGGAGCAGTCAAAGTCCTTTCCACCGGCTCCGATACGGAAGGTATGTACCTCCCTCTTACCGGGTTTGACCGCCATCACGTCTATGCACAGGTTGGTCTTGTAGTCGAAGAAAGCGTGAGTCGTTCCGGGAAGCATGAGGTCGGGCACGACCCAGCCATAACCCTGGGAAATGAAATAATTCACCCCGTTTTCCCTGATGTACATATTGACGTGGGCATCACCGGTGAACATTCCCACGAGCGTTCCTTTTCCGGCAAAGGCCGACAGGATATCCATCACGCGCTGATTGCTGGCGAGTGTCTCTTCAGTAGGATTGGAATTGGTCCAGCGTCCGAGAGGATGAGGCATGTAATGGGCCAGAACGATGACGGGGAGATCGGCGGGGGTGCTGTCCAGCAATGCCTTGAGCCATTCCATCTGGGTATCGTCAAACAGATAGTACGAACCGTTCTGCGTGCCGGTTCCCTGGCTGTTCAGGAATATTACCCTGACCCCCTTACCGGGAACGTCATACCAGCCGTAGGTCTTGCCAGGGGTAATGTGCAGGTTCTCCCCTGCCCTTTCCTGCCAGGGTTTCTGGAAGAAGCCGGACAGGTCATCGTCATTGAAGAACTTCCCTTCGCCGGCGTCCCAGTCGTGGTTGCCCGGAGTGTAGAGCCAGACCCCGTCATATTTATCCATCTGGGCCCTTGTGTTGTCCACAATCTCCCGGGCATAGGCGGAATTCTCCGTAGCCGGATATGCATTGAGTCCGATATCTCCGAAATTGACCATGAAGTCGGCTCCGAAAGCTTCCGCAGCGGTCACGGCATGGCCTATGTGCTTGTATGAGAACCTGCCGGCAGTGTGGACGTCTGTCACTATGGGGAAGCAAAGGACCTCATCATCACCCTTCCATTCGGCGAACCTTGCATAGGCCTCGTCTATCTGGGGTACCACGAATGATGCGTCATCCGTAGCCTTGTCTTCCGCTTCGAGCAGCTTGTCGTTGATTTCCCTCCAGCCGATTGTAGGCGTACAGTACATGAAATTGATCGACTGTCCCTTGTCGCAGTCGAAATACTCGAGTTTCAGGTCATGCTTTCCCTTTGACAGCCTCTTGGTTACGATCTTGGTGATAGGACCGTGTGCCCCGTCGTTGTCGTAAAGGAGTTCACCGTCGACATATAATCTGGAGCCGTCGTCGGTGGAAGCCTTGAAGGTATAATCCTCCTCCTTCTTGACTTTCAGGGTGGTTTCAAGGAGCAAGGCATAATGGTTCAGGGTCTCATCGATATCCACCAGGTCGAAATTATTCTTGACTCCCGTGACATCGGGTTCGCCAAGTGTGGAGAAATCAGGGAGATGGCGCTCCGGCCAGTCGAGATAGAGTTTGTAATTGACTACCGGTTCCTTCTCGGATGAACAAGCTGCAAGCGTCAGCAACACAGCCAGCACAATGAATAATTTCCTGTACATCAGAATTGCGAATATTTTTCTAAAGATAGGGAGAAATACCTGAAAACGGTGAAAAAATCTCCGTATATTAGCAGACAATCCATTCGCTAAACTTATCAGAAACAATAGATGAAAAGAATCATTATCGCAGTTATCGCCCTGGCCATGGCCATTCCTTCCATGGCTTTGGAGCAGAAATCCCCCAACGGGAACGTAGTACTCAATTTTGAACTGAACGGACAGGGTACTCCTGTATATTCACTGACTTACAAGGGCCAGGTAGTCATCAAGCCCAGCACCCTCGGACTGGAGATAGTCTCCAGGCAGGGTGACCTGATGGAGGGATTCGAGGTGACAGGCTCTGAGACAGGCACCTTCGACGAGACCTGGCAGCCTGTCTGGGGCGAAACCCGGGACATCCGCAACCACTACAACGAGCTTCTGGTCAAGATGGTCCAGAAAAAGTCCGGCAGGGAGATGAACCTAAGGTTCAGGGTCTATGACGAAGGGATAGGACTCCGCTACGAGTTCCCCCTCCAGAGGAGACTGGCCTATTTCGTGATCAAGGAAGAGCACACCCGGTTTGCGATGACCGGCGACCACACCGCATGGTGGATCCCCGGAGACTATGATACCCAGGAATATGACTACACGGAGTCCAAACTCACCGAGATCCGTGGTCTCATGAAGGGAGCCATCTCTCCCAACGCATCGCAGACCCCGTTCTCGGATACCGGTGTCCAGACCTCGCTCCAGATGAAGACCGCCGAAGGCCTCTACATCAATATCCATGAAGCTGCCCTGGTGGATTATTCATGCATGCACCTCAACCTCGACGACAAGGACATGGTCTTCGAGTCCTGGCTCACCCCCGACGCCCAGGGCAACAAGGGCTACATGCAGACTCCCTGCGTCACCCCCTGGCGCACCGTAATGGTCAGCGACGACGCCCGTGACATCCTCGCTTCCAACCTGATCCTCAACCTCAACGAACCCTGCAAGATCGAGGACACATCCTGGATCAAGCCTGTCAAGTACGTAGGTGTATGGTGGGAGATGATCAACGGCAGGAGCCAGTGGTCATATACCTTCGACCTTCCCTCAGTCCAGCTCGACAACCTCGACTATTCAAAGACAAAGCCCCACGGACTTCACGGAGCCAACAACGAGAATGTCCGCAGGTATATCGACTTCGCCGCAGAGCACGGATTCGACCAGATCCTCGTGGAAGGATGGAACATCGGATGGGAAGACTGGTTCGGCAAGTCCAAGGACTATGTCTTCGACTTCCAGACCCCCTACCCCGACTTCGACCTTGACGGGCTCAATGAATATGCCCACTCGAAGGGAGTGCAGCTTATGATGCACCATGAGACATCCGCCTCTACCCGCAACTACGAGCGTCACCTCGAGGCTGCCTATGACCTGATGAACAAGTACGGCTACAATTCAGTCAAGAGCGGCTATGTCGGCAACATCATACCCCGAGGAGAGTACCACTACGGCCAGTGGATGAACAACCACTACCTCTACTGTATACAGGAGGCCGCCAAACACCACATCATGGTGAACGCCCACGAGGCCGTGCGTCCCACCGGCCTGTGCCGTACCTGGCCTAACCTTATCGGCAACGAAGCTGCGAGGGGCACTGAATATGAGGCCACTAACGGAAGCAAGCCCTTCCACACTACCATCCTCCCGTTCACCCGCCTGCAGGGCGGTCCGATGGACTACACCCCCGGAATCTTCGAGATGGACATGAGCAAGAACAACCCTCGGAACCACAACCATGTCAATTCAACCCTGGCCCGCCAGCTTGCACTCTATGTGACCATGTACAGTCCCCTGCAGATGGCTGCGGACGAGATCGACAACTATCTCAAGCATATGGATGCCTTCCAGTTCATAAAGGATGTCGCCGTGGACTGGGATGATTCGCGTTATCTCGAGGCCGAGCCCGGACGCTACATAGTTGCAGCCCGCAAGGCAAAGGGAACGGACAATTGGTTCATCGGCTGCACAGCCAGCGAGCACGGCTACACCTCGACCGTGGCCCTGGACTTCCTCGATCCTGACAGGAAATACATCGCCACAGTCTATGCCGACAGCAAGGATGCCCACTATCAGACCAATCCCCACGCCTATGTGATAAGGAAGGGCGTAGTCACTTCAAAGTCCGCCCTCAAGCTCACCGCAGCCCCCGGCGGCGGCTATGCGATCAGCATCTTCCCGGCCTCCCCGGAAGAACTGAAAGGTCTCAAGAAGCTGCCTGCAACCTGCCAGTAATTCCAGACCATGCGGGCGCAGCTCATTTCCCTGATCGTTCTGGTCTTATCCTGTTCCTGCTCATCTCCGGCATCATACGATGTCGTAGTAGTGGGCGGGGGCCCTGCCGGAATAGGGGCTGCGCTCGCAGCAGCCAGGACTGGTGCAAGGGTGGCTCTCGTGGAGAGGGACACCCGGATCGGGGGAACGACAGTCCAGGCAGAGGTCGTGGACATGGGACTGTTCTACGCCTGGAAGCGTCAGATCATAGCAGGACCTGTCTGGGACCTGGTTACCGAGGCTGTCGCCGAAGCCGGCGGATCCCTTCCTGATTTCTCCCTTCAAGATCCGCACAAATGGATGGAAAGCTGTGTCCACGTCGATCCGGAAGTATATTCCAGGGTAGCCGAGAGGAAACTGCGGGATGCAGGAGTCGAGATAATCTTCGGCACCGAAATAGAGTCTGTGGAAAAGGCGGGAAAAGGTTGGAAGGTCGGGCCTGTCACAGGACGGCAGATAGTGGATGCGACCGGCAGCGCCACCGTGGCGGCCCTGGCCGGAGCCCGGAGGATGCGGGAACCGGACGACGTCCGCCAGCCGGGATCTTTCTTCTTCTGGCTTTCCTCGAAAGGACTTGAGTTTGACGCCCAGGCGGTGATCCGGGCCCAGAAGGAAGCTATCGGGAAAGGTGAACTTCTCCCTACTGACGTATATGTGGGAATTGTCTGGTTCATCCAGAAGGGAGGAGGATCAGGTTGCTATATCCCTGATGCGGACAATTCCACACCAGAGGCCCGCGCGGAGACAAACCGCCGGGGCATCGAGGCGATGGACAGGGTCCTGGCATTTATCCGCAAACAACCCGGGCTGGAGGATGTGGAAGTTGTGAGGGCTGCGAGCGAGGTGGGCGTCCGGGAAACCTACCGCGTGGTCGGCGAAAAGAATGTTACGGAACAGGAATACCTTGACGGCATCCCTGCCGAAGACGCTTTGAGCTGGTCCTACTGGATGGTCGATGAACACAAGGCCGGCACCGGTGGGGCACGGCTGGTATTCCTGGAGGAAGACAAGGTCGCTTCCGTGCCGCTCGGGGCCATGATTCCGAAGGGTGTCGGAAATATGCTGGTAGCCGGGAGGGCGGTCTCAAGCGACCATGGGGCCAACTCGGCATTGCGGGTGCAGGCATCATGCATGGGCATGGGGCAGGCTGCCGGAGTGGTCGCGGCCATAGCGGCTGACCGTCACTGCGACCCTCGCGAAGTCCCCCTCGACCTTGCCAAAGAACAACTGGCCGCTATCGGGCACATCGTCCCTTAATCAGAACAATCCATCCAATTCCTCGATCTTGAAACGGACCGAGACTACGGAGTGTTTCTCCGTACCGGGATGGTATTTGATGTATGTCGTAGCCACGATGGTCCCGTCCGGAAGAAGTTCAAGGCCGGGATATCCGCAATCGGTTCCCGCGAAATTGTGCAGCAGCTTGACCCTGTACTGGCCCGAAAGTCCCCCTGTAATGTCATTGTAAGTACCTACCCACGCGACGAAATGGCCCTTCGTCGGACTGTTCGGAGCCATATCCCTGAAAACTGCTATTATCCTGCCGTCAGGAAGGTACCGGACCATGTGACGGTCTCCGGTAAGGCCCCACGGGGTCTCCTTCAATGGCGTCCATGTCTGTCCCTCATCGTGTGAGAACATCATCAGGGAGCATCCCTTGCGCTGGTTTTCCCGGGCCCGGCAGACCAGCGGACTGCCTTTGGGTGA
>JAEEGI010008662.1_pt1 | contig 22416 bp, 22 predicted proteins | sample 8958751 | NCBI WGS metagenome assembly JAEEGI01 (sample SAMN16246545, study PRJNA631951) | gut metagenome | biome: gut microbiome; feature: rumen; material: KS-attached | host: Bos | place: Iran: Karaj | collected 2018-10 | reverse complement strand
GCTGTGGAGACCGTCAAAAAATACAACATTAGCGCTATGGTCCTAGTCCATTAATGCAAGGGGGACCCATGGCCGGCATATTCCGTGAATCACATTCTCTTCTCTCACAACCGGGGCAAAGACATGATTGATCTCAGGCTATCAAAGGGGAAAAACGAAGAATGCCTTCTCTGCAAGGCTCCGCTGGCATACCTCGACCGCGATGAAACGATGGAATGCGCGATCTGTCACAGGAAGGAAAAGAGCAAGACGCGATGCGTGAACGGTCACTATGTATGCAATGCCTGCCATATGGATGGCGTGGACTCAATGCTTGGCTACTGCCTTGGCAGCGGCTCCAAAAATCCGGCCGATATCCTCGAAGGGTTGATGCGCCTTCCTTTCTGCCACATGCACGGGCCTGAGCATCATATCCTCGTGGGAGCGTCACTGCTGACGGCCTTTGCAAATTCCGGAGGAAAGATCGACCTGCAGAGCTGTCTGCTGGAAATCCTCAGCAGAGGCAGGCAGGTCCCCGGCGGTGCCTGCGGATTCTGGGGGGCCTGCGGCGCTGGCATCAGCGCCGGCATGTTCGTAGCCATCGTCACGGGTTCTACGCCGCTGGCTGATAACGCATGGGGACTTGCAAACACGATGACATCCCGTGCCCTTGCTGCCATAGGTAAAATCGGCGGCCCACGATGCTGCAAGAGGGATTCATACCTCTCGCTTCGTGAAGCGGTTGCCTTCACCGCGGAACATCTCGGCGTGCACATGGAACTTGGCGATATCCTATGCTGCCATTCAGGGGAGAACAACCAGTGCCTCGGCAGGCGCTGTCCATTTTCCAAGGCCCGCCGCGCTGATCCGTATATGCCTTGAACAGGTAACCATGCGCCAGCGCGGAGCTTGGCCTCCGCGCGCCCGCCACGGCACGGTCAACGCCGAAATGCCCGCAGCATTGCATGAGGAAACGCCCCTTGTCCGCCATCAGAAAACTCAATAGCCCCTTGGCCGTCCTTGCCCTGCTCAGCACCGGCTACGCGCTGAGCTTCTTCCAGCGGGTCAACCCCTCTGTGCTGGCTCCAGACCTGATAGAATCATTTGCGCTCGATCCGGCTTCCTTCAGCCTGATCAGTTCAGCCACCATGCTGGGCTACGCCCTCACGCAGCTGCCCTCGGGGCTGCTCGCGGACCTGATAGGCGGACGCAGGACGCTTGCCGCCTACCAGATGCTGGCAGGGCTGTTCTGCATCCTTTTCACCTTCTGCGGCAGCTTTGCGCCCGCTGTTGCATGCCGTTTCCTGCTCGGGCTCACCCTGGCCAGCAACATCCCCTCCTACAAGCTCATCGCTGCCAGCGTGCCTGCCAGCAAATACGCCATGTACTGCTCCGTCCTCACCGGCTGCGGGGTCTTCGGCACGCTCATGGCAGCCAGCCCGCTGGTGGAGGCTGCGCACCTCGTGGGATGGCGCGCCGCGCTGTTCGCCGCAGGGATGTTCACCGTTTTCCTGGGCGCCGCCATCTACCTGCTTGTTCCGGATAGTGATCGCGGTCCCGCCGGAAACGGATCGGACTTCAGGGACAACCTCGCTGGATTGAAGCAGGGCATGGCGCAGGTCATCAGGATGCGCAACTTCTGGCTCATCTTCGTCTGGTTCATGTTCATGATCGGCAACCTGTTCGTCCTGCTCACCGCATGGTGGGGCAGCTACCTGATGCAGGCCAACGGGCTGAGCAAGGATGCCGCGGGGCTGAGCATGTCCATCATGTCTCTTGTTCCGCTGCCCTTCATGCTGTTCTTCCCCTGGCTTTCGGACAACGTGTTCCGGACACGGAAGCGCTTCCTGGTGCTGGCGGCCGCTGCCCAATGCCTCATCCTGCTGTTCATCTGCCTGCACAGGTCGACCCCCCTGTCCTTTTGGTCGCTGACCATCCTGGGCACGCTCTTCAACATCTTCACGAACTGCATGGGCCCCATATCCTTCACCATGGTCAAGGAAAGCGTGCCTGCATCTGCCTTGGCTTCCGCTTCCGGCTTCATCAACAGCAGCGCCCCCGTGCTCGCGGCTGTCCTCCAGTGGCTGTTCGGCCTGGCTGTCACAGAGATGCTCAAGGGCGGGCATGCCCCCCTGGAGGCGTTCTCCGGATCCTTCTGCCTCCTCCTCATGGGAAGCTGCATCGCGCTCTCCTGCTCCTTCTTCATGAAGGACACCATAGGGAACGGCACATGACCGGCAAAAAGGTCAATGCTTTTACGCAGGGCAGGCAAAGCTGCCGTTCTGCGGGCCTGGCACAGGACGCTGCATCTGGGGAAAGCCCCCGCATTCAGGCACGCCGCGGCATGCCGCCTGTTGACGCGCAGCCTCCCCTGATGCAAGCTACTCAGGTCCGCTCCCGGCTGGACCGCCAGCCCTCCTGCAACGCATTCCCCGGCGAGGCCCCATGTCTGAACGATACCTCAGCGAATACCGGCAGAAGCTCCGCACGCCCGAGCAGGCCGCGCAGCTCGTCAAAAGCGGCGACTGGGTGAGCTACGGGACCATCGGTACGTTTCCCACGCTGCTTGATGCTGCACTCGCAAAGCGAAGGGACGAACTTTTTGATGTCAAAGTCCGCGGCAACCTGGCCTTCGGTCCCGTGCAGGTCGCCGAATGCGACCCGTCCTGCGAACATTTCACCTACCACAGCTGGCATTGTTCCGCCTATGAGCGCAAGCTCTGCGACCGCGGGCTCTGCAAGTTCATCCCGATGATCTTCAGGCACCTGGTGCCCTACCACCGGCATTTCCTCACGGTCAACGTGGCCATGGCCTGCGTCACCCCCATGGACAGGCACGGCTACTTCAACCTGTCGCTTGCCGCGGGCGTCGCCAAGGGCGTGCTGAGATCCGCCGACATCGTCATCCTTGAAGTCAACGAGAACCTGCCGTTCATTTTCGGCGGATTCGACGAAGCCATCCACATCTCCGACGTGGACTATATCGTCGAGGGCGAGCATCCGCCGCTCACCCAGGTCCCCACGCCACCGGCGCAGCCCGAGGACGTCATGGTCGCCGACCTGATCCTGCCCCACATCGTGGACGGGGCGACCCTGCAGCTGGGCATCGGCTCCATGCCCAACGTCATCGGGCAGCGCCTCGCCCAGTCCGACCTCAAGGACCTCGGCATGCATACCGAACTGTGCAGCAATGCCTACTACGACCTCTACAAGGCAGGCAAGCTGACCAACAGGCGCAAGACCTTCCAGCCCGAAAAGGCCGTGACGGGCATGGTCTTCGGCTCGGGGGAGCTCTATGACTGGGTCGACCGCAACCCCGGCGTCATCATGGAGCCCCTGGAATACGTCAACATGGCGGAGGTCATCGCCCGGCACGACAACATGATCTCCATCAACAACTGCGTCGCCGTGGACCTGTACGGGCAGATCAGCTCCGAAACGGCCGGTTTCCGGCAGATCAGCGGCACCGGCGGGCAGCTGGACTTCCTCACCGGCGCTTCCATGTCCCGCGGGGGCAAGGCCTTCATCTGCATGACATCGACGTTCCGCGACAGGACCGGGACGCTCCGCTCGCGCATCGTCCCCTATTTCCAAGGCGACATCATCACGGTCCCGCGCAGCCAGTCCTACTATGTGGTCACAGAGTACGGCTGCGTCAACCTGGAAGGCATGTCCACCTGGGAAAGGGCCGAGCTGCTCATATCCATCGCGCATCCCGACTTCAGGGAAGGCCTGATACAGGCGGCAGACCGGCAGATGATCTGGCGCAGGACCAACAGGCTGCGCCCCTAGCGGCATGCCTGTCCGTCCAGGCTCCGGGACCTGAAGCTGCGGCTTGACAATCAGCCGGATGATTTGACAATAATCAGATGCATTAAGGGATCCCGCATCCCTTTCCGGCGGCCTGTCCTGCCTATGGCCGCCCGCTTTCCCCGGACAACGTCTTACCCCTGGAAATCATGTCACGATATCTCAGCGAATACCGGCAGAAGCTCCGCACCGTCGAACAGGCAGCGCAGCTCGTCAAAAGCGGCGACTGGGTGAGCTACGGCACCAACGTCACCTTCCCCACCCTGCTGGATGCCGCCCTGGCCAAGCGCAGGGACGAGCTTTTCGACGTCAAGGTGCGCGGCAACCTGGCCTTCGGGCCCGTGATGGTCGCCGAATGCGACCCTTCCAGGGAACACTTCATCTACCACAGCTGGCACTGCTCCGCCTATGAGCGCAAGCTCTGCGACCGCGACCTCTGCAATTTCATCCCCATGATCTTCAGGCACCTGGTGCCCTACCACCGGCATTTCCTCACGGTCAACGTGGCCATGGTCTGCGTCACCCCCATGGACAAGCACGGCTACTTCAACCTTTCCTGCGCCGCGGGCATCACCAAGGGCGTCCTGGATTCCGCGGACATCGTCATCGTGGAGGTCAACGAGCATCTGCCTGTCATCCTCGGCGGCTTTGACGAATCCATCCACATCTCGGAAGTGGACTATATCGTGGAAGGCGAGCATCCGCCCCTCGCCCAGATCCCCACGGCCCCGACGCAGCCCGAGGACATCAAGATCGCCGACTTCATCCTGCCCCACATCATTGACGGGGCGACCCTGCAGCTGGGCATCGGCTCCATGCCCAACCTGATCGGAGAGCGGATCGCCCAGTCCGACCTCAAGGACCTTGGCATGCACACAGAGCTTTGCGGTGACGCCTACTATGCCCTTTACAAGGCGGGAAAGCTCACGAACAAGCGCAAGACCTTCCAGCCCAACAAGGCCGTGACGGGCATGGTCTTCGGCACGGGCGAGCTTTACGAATGGGTGGACCACAATCCCGGCTTCATCGTGGAGCCTCTGGAATACGTCAACATGGCGGAGGTCATCGCCAAACACGACAACATGGTCTCCATCAACAACTGCGTTTCCGTGGACCTGTACGGACAGATCAGCTCGGAAACGGCGGAATTCCGGCAGCTCAGCGGCACCGGCGGGCAGCTGGACTTCCTCACGGGGGCGTGCATGTCCCGCGGCGGCAAGGCCTTCATCTGCATGACGTCCACCTTCCGCGACAAAGGCGGGACGCTCCATTCGCGCATCGTCCCCCATTTCAGGGGGGACATCATCACAGTGCCGCGCAGCCAGTCGTATTACGTCGTCACGGAATTCGGCTGCGTCAACCTGACAGGCATGTCCACATGGGAGCGGGCGGAACTTCTGATCTCCATCGCGCACCCGGACTTCAGGGAAGGGCTGATCCAGGCGGCGGAGCAGCAAAAGATATGGCGCAGGACCAACAGGCTGCGCCCCTGACGCATGGATCCGGCCCGCGCCCATCCAGGCAAGACGCAAACGCTAACTTCCGGGTCCATGCGGCCTTACGCACCAGGCCAGCGTATCCGGAAAAACACCAAGGAACCTGCTATGAGCAACCTTCTTGAAAACGCGCCCGGCAAAAAAGTGCTCCTCATGGGGAACGAAGCGCTTGTCCGCGGAGCCATCGAAGCCGGATTGAATTTCGCGTGCTCCTATCCGGGCACGCCCTCTTCAGAAGTCCCGACGCTGCTGTTCGGGCTCCAGGCGAAAGGCTCCTTCCGCATGGAATTCGGAGCCAACGAAAAAGTCGCCATGGAAATGGCCGCCGGCGCCGCCCTCAGCGGCGTGAACGCCCTGACCTCCATGAAGCACGTGGGGCTCAACGTCGCCTCCGACCCCCTCGGCACGGTCAGCTACATGGACATCCTTGGCTCCCTGGTCATCTACAACGCTGACGACCCCAGCCTGTTCTCCAGCCAGAACGAGCAGGACAACCGTGCCTTTTCGCGCCTGTTCGGCGTGCCCATGCTGGAACCGGCCACGGCGCAGGACATGAAGGACATGACCGTCGAGGCCTTCAGGCTTTCGCATGAACTGCACATGCCCGTCATCGTGCGCTCCACGACACGCGTCGCGCATTGCCGCGGCGTCGTCGAATACGGCGGGATCTCCGCGCCGGCCAGCCCTGCCCACTACGAAAAGGATCCACGCAGCTACGTCTGCGTGCCTGCCAACAGCATCCCCCTGCACCGGAAGCTCGTCCAGAAGCTCGCCGCGGCTGCGGCCCGCGGGAACGCTTCCCCCTTCAATGCAGTGTACGGTCCGGCAGACGCGCCTTGCGGCATCGTCGCCAACGGCATCAGCGTGAACTACGCCCGCGACGCCATCCGTGAACTCGGATTGGAACAGCGATGCGCGCTCTTCAAGCTCGGCTTCTCCTATCCGGAGCCGGATGAGGCCCTGCTCGCCTTCATGCGCGGCAAATCGAAGATCCTCGTGGTGGAGGAGCTGGAGCCCTGGATCGAAGACCACCTCCGCGTCCTCGCGCAGAAGAACGGCCTGGCCTGCGAGATCCTCGGAAAGGGCTGCGGCAGGCTCTCCAACCTCTACGAATACAGCACGGAGATCGTCACCGGTTCCGTCGCCGAGGCCTTCGGCGTCTCCTGGAGCGCTCCGGAAAAACCCGATCTTTCCGCCCGTCCCGCCCTCCCGGTCCGTCCGCCGAACCTCTGCCCGGGCTGCCCGCACCGCATGACGTACTACGCCGCAAAACAGGCCTGCGAAGGCCGCGATGTCATCTTCATCAATGACATCGGCTGCTACTCGCTGGGCGTCCAGCCGCCGCTGAAGATGTCCGACATCGCCATCTGCATGGGCGGTTCCGCCAGCATACCCTGCGGATTCGCGGAAGGCATCAGGGGCACCGGGCAGAAGACGCTTTCGTTCATCGGCGATTCCACGTTCTTCCATTCCGGCATGACCGGCCTTGCCAGCGCCGTGTACAACGGCCATAAGTTCACCCTCGTCGTGCTGGACAACGGCGTCACTGCCATGACTGGGCATCAGCCCTCACCTGCCTTCGACCCCCAGGTCGATGAGCGCGCGGCCATGGCCGGCATGACCCCCATCGACATCGAAGCAGTGTGCAGGGCCCTGGGCGTGCCCTTCGTGCGCACGGTCAATCCCAGGCAGCTCAAGAAACTGCGCGAGACCATCGCCGAAGCCATGGATTTCGACGGGCTCGCCGTGGTCGTATCCAAAGAACCCTGCCCGCTCCACAACAAGAAACAGGGCAAGGCCGGCAAGGCGATCTTCACCATCGACAAGGAAAAATGCACGGAATGCCGCACCTGCCTCACAGAGTATGGCTGCCCGGCCTTCCAGCCGGAAAACGGCAAGATCGTCATCGACCCCGCCCAGTGCGCGGGCTGCGCCGTCTGCGTGCAGGTCTGCCCGGCACACGCCATCAAAAAGCTCTAGGCGGCCCGCCCCTTCAACCCTGCATCGAGGTCATCATGAAATCACTGAAGATATATTTCGTCGGCGTCGGCGGCCAGGGCAACGTGCTCGCATCCAAGCTGGTCGGCGAGGCGGCCCTGCTCGACGGCATCCCTGCCGTTCTCAGCGAAACGCACGGCATGGCGCAGCGCGGCGGCGTCGTGGAATCCACGGCGGTGCTCGGCGGCGCGTTCAGCCCGACCATCTCTGACGGCTGCGCCGACATCCTCCTGGCCTTCGAGCCGCTCGAGGCCCTGCGCGCGCTCAACAAGGTCAACACCGGCAGCGTGGTGATCACGTCCACGTCGCCCATCAAGCCCTTCAACCTCCGCGGAGACGATTCAGGCTACCCGCCGGTCGACGAACAGCTCGCCTTCCTCAGGTCGCATTGCGCCCGGGTCATGACCCTTGACGCCAAAGCCATCGCCCTTGAGAACAAGAACCCCCTGGGCGTGAACATGGTCCTGCTGGGCGCGCTGTACGCTTCCGGCCTGATGCCCGTCTCGGTGGAAGCGCAGCGCAAAGCCATCGAGCAGAACACCAAGCCGGCATTCCTGCAGCAGAACCTTGCCTGTTTCAACGCCGGCCTGAACGCGAAATAGCGCGGGAACGCAAGCGTACCGGAAAGGCTCCCCGGCGGGAGCCTTCCCGGGTGCTGCCGGGCGCTGCATACGGCCCTCGTCTTCGGACAGCGCGCATCCCTGCCGCCGGCCCTATGCCGGCTCCTTCCGGCAGAGATGCGGCAAGCTGCGCCTTTCCTCCCGTTTTTACGCCCGATGCCAGGAACGGACATGAACGCACATCCCCGCCTCTTTCTCCAGGCCATCAAGGATTTCCTTCCTTCCCCGCGCATCCACGACGGAGACTTTCTTGCGCAGATGTACGCGGTGGACGCCAGCCCCTTTGAATCGTCGCCCTTCGTGGTCGCAGACGTGGAAAGGATCGGCGAACTCAAAAAGCTGCTGGCTGCCGCAGCCGCGCACGGCGTATCCCTGACGTTCAGGGGCTCCGGCACGTCGGTCAGCGGGCAGGCCGTGGCCAGGGATGCGGCGGTGCGCTTCACCGGCAGCGGCTGGAGCGGGATACGGGTGCTGGACGGAGGCAGGCGCGTCTTCGCGCAGTGCGGCGCCAGGGGAGGAGAGATCAATGCCGCCCTCGCGCCCTATGGCAGGCTCCTTTCTTCGGATCCCTCGTCCATCGCTTCGGCCACCATAGGGGGCATGGCCGCCAACAATGCGGCCGGGCTGAGCTGCACCGTGGAAACGAACATCTTCCACATGCTTGACGCCATGCAGTTCGTCCTGGCGGACGGGACCATGGTGGATACCGCAGACAGCAGCAGCGTTTCCGCCTTCAGGGCGTCCCACGCCGCCCTGCTCGATTCCCTGGGCCGTATCCGGGACCGCATCCTGGCGGCTCCGGAACTGGCAGGAAAGATCCGCAGGAAATACCGGATCCGCAACACCTGCGGCTACAGCCTCAACGCCTTCACCGACTGCAGCGATCCTGTGGACATCCTCTGCCACCTGCTCATCGGTTCGGAAGGGACCCTGGGATTCATCCTCAGCGTCACCCTCAGGACCCTCCCTCTGCAGCCATGCCGGGCCACCGCGCTGATCAGCTTCGCCTCCCTGGAAGAGGCCATGCAGGCGCTGCGCGCCATGCGGGACGTCTGCGAGCTGTACGCCGGCGAGTTCCTGGATGACTTCACCCTCCGCGGTCTGGCCACCCTGCCGGGATTCCCCGGCGCGTTCCGCCCCAGCGGCGAGCGCTCCGACGACTGCGCCCTGCTGATCGAGGTCAGGACGGAGTCCGAGGATGAACTGGAACGCCGGATCAGCGGGCTGCGCGCCGCCCTCTCCCGCTTCCCTGCGAAAGCGGATACGGGCTTCACCCGTGACCCCGCGGAATGCGAAAAGCTTTGGGACATCCGCCGCGCCCTGCTGCCCGCCGTTGCCGGCACGCGCAAGCCTTCGGAATACGCCTACACCGAAGACTACTGCGTGCCCTTCGAAAACCTGCCCGAAGCCTGCCACTGCTTCACAGACATCATGAAGGACGTGGGCTTTGAAGGCTGCGGCGTCCAGGGCCATGCCCTGCACGGAAACCTGCACTGCCTGATCCCGCTCCGCCTGAGCGATCCCGGGGAAGTCGCCAGGCTTGGCGAATTCATCGAGCGCGCTGCCCAGACCGTGCTGCGGCTGGAAGGATCCCTCAAGGCCGAACACGGCACGGGCCGCGCCGTGGCCGCCTTTGTGCGCCGGGAATGGGGCGGTGAACTTTACGGCATCATGCAGGAGGCAAAACGCCTCCTGGATCCTGCCGGGATCCTGAACATCGGCTGCCTGCTCAACGGCGATGACCTCTGCCATCTGCACGGCCTGAAGCATGTCTGCGGGGTCAGCCCCGAAGTCGACCTGTGCATGGAGTGCGGCTTCTGCGAATCCATCTGCCCCGCGGCAAGGCAGGGCCTCAGCCCGCGGCAGCGCGTCTATGCGCTGCGCGCCATCGCAGGCCTTGAAGCGAAGGGCGAAGCGGAACGCGCGGCGCGATGGAAGGCGGAATACCAGAAAATGGCTGTGGACCTTTGCGCAGCAGACGGGCTCTGCACGACCCGCTGCCCGCTGGGCATCGACGTGGCTGCGCGCATGCGCCTCATGCGCCATGATGCGCTTACGCCCGGGCAGGAACGCGCCGCGGACTTCGTCCAGGGCCACATGGGAGCCGTCACGGGCGCGGCCTCCATTGCGCTGGGCCTGCTTTCGGCAGGGCAGAAGGCGCTGGGCGGAGGTTTTGCCAGTCTGAGCCGGACCGCTGCAAAGAAGCTGACGGGCATGGACATCCCCCCGCTGGCCGATATCGGGCTTTGCGGCGGCGGACGCGTCCCCACTCCCCTGCGGCGCGCCCCGGAAAAGATCGTCTACTTCCCCTCCTGCGCCGTACGCACCATGGGCTACTCCACCGCGCAGGCCCGGAAGCTCGAGCCCCTGATGGACACGGCCCTGCGCCTCATCGAGAAGGCCGGCTACGAAGCCGTCATCCCCCGTGATGTGAACAGCCTCTGCTGCGGCAAAGCCTTTGAGACCAAGGGCATGGCCGGACAGGCCCGGGCCAGCGCCGAACGGCTGGATGCCGCCCTCATGGAAGCTTCCGAAAACGGCCGCTGGCCCGTCATGTGCGACACCAGCCCCTGCCTTGCCCGCATGCGCAAGACGCTGGACACTTCCCTGCAGATGTACGAGCCCGTGGAGTTCGCCCTGCGCTTCCTGGCAGGCAGGCTTTCCTTCAGCCAGAAATACGGACGCATCGCCGTCCACGCCACCTGCTCCACGCGGGCGATGGGCCTGGTCGATGACATGGTCAAGGCCGCCAGCCTCTGCGCGCGCGAGGTGGTGCTGCCCAAGGGCATCTTCTGCTGCGGCTTCGCCGGGGACAAGGGCTTCACCCATCCCGAACTCAACGCCGCCGCCCTGGAAGGCCTTGCCGTCCAGGTGCAAGGCTGCGAGGCAGGGTTCAGCACGTCGCGCACCTGCGAGATCGGGCTGACAAGGCACGGCAGGATCGGATACCGCAGCATCCTCTACCTGCTCGATGAATGCTCTGAGGCACGATGAATGAGGCAGGTCCCTGAAAGCCGGAAAGGCGCGGGCGCGCCCGGGGGCAGGACATCACGCCATGGCCGGCGGAGGACAGCGCAGGGCTTGCTGCAGATCCTGCGCATCGAGCTGCGCAAAGGGGATGACCGCCGCAGGAGGGCTGGCTGGCGGGGCAAGGCGCTTTTCCATCCACAGCATGCCGTACCAGCGCCCGAACTTGTAGCCGCATCCCGGGAAATATCCCGTGACGCGGAAGCCCTGGCGCTCGTGGAAGCGGCGGCTGGCATGGGTCAGGCGGTCATCCTCCTGCTCGTTCCAGGCCACGCAGGCATAGGCAAGCAGCATGTTCTGGAGCCGCAGGACGCGCCCGAGCGCGTTGTAGAGCGCAGCGCCGAGGCCGATGCCGCGGGCGTCGCGGGCCATGTAGATGGCGAGCTCGGCGCACCAGGCATAGGCCGCGCGCGGATGGAAAGGCGCGGCATAGGCATAGCCCGTGACGGCGCCACCTTTCTCGGCGACCAGCCAGGGGAAGGCCTGCTGCACGCGGGCCACCCTTCCCGCGAACTCTTCCTGTCCCGGCACGTCATATTCAAAGGTGACTGCCGTCTCCCGGACATAATGCGCATAGATGCGCAGCATGGCGGCAACGTCTTCCTGCCGCGCAGGGCGGATGCGCAGGCCGGCGGCGCACGCATCATCCATGGCTATTTCTGCGCTTCCTGGGCTCCCTGCTTCCCGGGCTGCTGCTTCCGCGCGTCATCGCCTTCCGGATCGAGCCGGCGCCCGTGCCGGCGCAGTATGTAGGTGTACAGCGGCCCGGAAACGGCATAGGACAGCAGGAGGAGGAAGCAGAACAGGCGGGGCAGCGAGAAGACCATGCTCAGCACGATCAGCACGGCCACCATGGTCTGGAAGGGATGCGCCTTGGCAAAGCCGAAATCCTTGAAGGAGAAATACCGCACGCGGCTGACCATGAGCAGCGGCGAGACCACGGCGACGACCAGGGCGACGCCGGGCAGGATCGGCTCCATGAAGGAAGGATAGTAGGGCATGAACAGCACGAAGGTGGCCATGAGGCAGGCGGATGCCGGGCTGGGCAGGCCGACGAAAAAGCGTTTGGACGTCGTGCTCACGCCCACGTTGAAACGTGCGAGGCGCAGTGCGGCGCAGCCGCAGAACAAAAACGCCGCGGCAAGGCCGAATTTGCCGAACTGGTTGAGCTGCCAGGCGTAGGCCAGCATGCCGGGGGCCACGCCAAAGGCCACGTCGTCCGCCAGGGAATCATACTCGATGCCGAACTGGCTCGCCGTCCCGGTCAGCCGGGCGACCTTGCCGTCCAGCCCGTCCATGGCCGCACTGACGAGGATGGCCCATGCCGCTTCGTCAAAGCGTCCGGAAAAGGCGAGGATGATGCTGAAAAAGCCTGCAAACAGGCTGGCCGTGGTGAACAGGTTCGGCAGGATATAGATGCCGCGCCGGAAATGCTTGCGCTGTTCGTCCATGATCGACCCCCTCTGGGTAGCCTTTCTGCTATTGGCGCGACGCGCGCGCGATGACTGTCTGGCCGGCAAGCGTCGTGCTGCCTATGCGCACGGCAGGCTCATAACCGCCGGGGATGTAAACCTCTACGCAGGATCCGAAGCGTATCATGCCGAAGCGCTGCCCGCGGAGGAGCTCATCGCCCTTTTCGGCATGGGGCACGATGCGCCGCGCCACGAGCCCTGCGATCTGCACGAAGGTCCAGCGTGCCCCGCCCTTTTCTTCGAGCAGCCAGAGGCAGCGCTCGTTGTCGGTCGAGGCCTTGTCCAGAGAAGCGTTGAAATATTTGCCGGGGATGTAGTTGACAGCCGCCACCGTCCCCTCCACAGGGGCCCGGTTCACATGGACATTGAACACGTTCATGAAGATCGAGATGCACTGGCGGCGTTCGCCCGTCATGGGATCCTCACGCTCCGTTATGCGTATGACCCGTCCGTCCGCCGGGCTGACGGCGATGCCTTCATCCTGCGGGATGACGCGTTCCGGATCGCGGAAGAAATGCAGGGTGAAAAACAGTGCCGCAAGGGCGACGGCCGTGGCCGGCCAGCACTGGAGCATGGCGCAGCACAGGGAAACGACGGTGAGGAAGCCGATCAGCGGCGCACCTTCCGGCGCCAGGGAAATGGAAGCCTTTTTCATGCGTCCTCCTGCGTTGCGCGCACGGGCGCGCGGGACGGGTTAATCCTTGCGGCGGAGTATGACGACGTGCTTGAGCACCCCTTCGCCGGAGCTGCGCGTCAGCACGTCAGGGTCATCCTGCAGGGCAAGATGGATGACCCTGCGCTGGTAGGCGCTCAGCGGGCGCGTCGTCTGGGACTTGCCTGTCTGCTTCACGCGCTCGGCAAGCGTGAGGGCGAGCTCATGAAGGCGGGAATCCTGGCGCATATGATAGTCGCCGGCGTCCACGTTCAGGCGGACCTGCGCATTCATGTTCCTGGAAACGATGCGCGAGGCAAGGTACTGGATGGCAGCAAGATTCTGCCCGTCGCGCCCTATGAGCAGTCCGGTGTCGTCGCCCCGCAGGGAAACGAGCACGCGCTCTTCGTTCACTTCCATGGACAGGTCCAGCTCTTCCCTCTCTATCCCCAGGACAGGGGCTGCGAGCATGCCGAGGACGGTCCTGACCTCCCCGGCCAGCTTTTCCTGGTCAAGTTCTTTGAGGGGCAGGCTGGGAAGGGCGCTTTCCGGCGCTTCCGGGTCATCGTCCCGTGCCGGCGCCGGCACGGATTCCCCTTCGGCAGGCCTGGGGGAGCGGCGACCCCGCCGGGCCTCCTTCCGGGGCCTTTCGGCTTCCTGCATCTGTTCCCCGGCGGCCTCTTCCTCAACAGCGGCAAGGCCTGCCTCGGCCTCCGGCTGCCGGATCCCGTCAGCGGCTTCTCCAGCCTCTGGTCCCGGCTGCCCGCCAGCGGATTCTTTTGCCTCCGGTCCCGGCTGCGGCATCACGGCAGCGGCAGGCGCTCCAGCTTCCTGGACAGCCTGCTCCACGCAGGGATCCTCTTCCTTCTGGAGCGTGGCGGCAGAAGGAGCATCCGCCTGCTTTTTCGGGGCCTTCTCGGCCTTCTTCCCCCGCTGCCTGGGCTTTGGCTCTTCCTGGGCCGGAGATCCGCCGTCTCCTGCGCCCTGGGCCGGATCCATGTTCTTGAGGAAAGCGGGGAGCTTGACCACATGGGCCCTGATCTTTGCCTTGCGGGCGCCAACGATGCCGAAGATCCCCGTTTTGGCGTCCTCTATGATATCGACCTCAAGCTTTTCACGCTGCACGCCGTAATAGGCGCATGCCTCCGCGATGGCGGCGTCGAGCGTTTTGCCGAGGAATTCCTTGGATGCGTCCATATATGCTCGCTGCTACTTTGTTTTATGCAGGGTCCAGGACTGCTGCATGATGGAAAGGATGTTGTTGCAGAGCCAGTAGAGCACCAGCCCCGAGGGGAAGTTGATGAACATGACCGTGAAGATGACAGGCATGAGCATCATGATCTTGCGCTGCTGCGGATCGCCCATGGCAGGGCTGAGCCACTGCTGCAGGAACATGGTGGCGCCCATGACCAGGGGAGTGATGTAGAAGGGATCCTTCACGGAAAGGTCTGCCAGCCAGAGCAGGTCGGTGCCGGGCAGGTAGGTGATGAAGGATGCATGCCGCAATTCGATGCAGTTGAGCAGCGCCTGGTACAGGGCCACGAACACCGGCAGCTGGATGAGGATGGGAAGGCATCCCCCCATGGGATTGACGCCGTAGGTCTTGTACAGCTGCATCATCTCCCTGCTTTGCGCCTGCTTGTCATCCTTATACTTCTCCTGGATCTGCTTCATCATGGGCTGGAGCTTCTTCATCTGCTCCATGGATTTGAAGCTCTTGCGCGAAAGCGGCCAGAAGGCGATCTTGATGAGGATGGTGAGCAGGATGATGGCCAGCCCCCAGTTCCCCAGGAAGGACTGGAACCAGGTGAGCAGCATGAGCAGCGGGATGGCAAGGAAGCTGAATATGCCCATGTCGACGGAGGAGCTCAGGTCGTTGGGCGCCTTGGCGAGCAGGTCGCGGCTCTTGGGGCCTATCCACCAGGAATTGCTGAGCTGCGCAGCCTGGCCGGGAGCCACCTGCACGCCCTGCAGTTCCACGGCGGAACGCCAGACGCCGCCGTCGGTGATGCGCCCCTTGAAGACGCATTCGCGGCTCTGGTCAGGCAGCACCGCGGCCAGGAAGTAGTTGCTCATCGTTCCCGCCCACTGGATGCTGCCGCTGGACATGACGCCCTCTGCAGTCAGGTCCTTGACGTCGATCTCACGCTTGAGCGAGCCCTTGATCTCCCAGGCCATGCTCATGTTGTCGTAGGTGCTCTCGCTGCTCAGGTCGGTGGTGCCCAGGCTGTAGCTCACGCGGGCGGAAGGTTCCCCCGCCGCAGAGAGCAGGCTGACGGTCTCGTCCATCAGGTAGGTGTCCGCGTGGAAGGTGATGACGCGCGTGATGTCGAGCCCGTCCATCTGCCCGCGGAAGGTCAGCGAAGCATCGCCGGAATCCAGATGCACGTCCGAGCCCTCAAAGCTCCACTGCCCCATGTTCCATGTGGGGTGGCCGTTGACCAGCAGCCCCATGGGCGCCACGGTCGCCGCAGCCTGGGAGATCATGTTGAACCTGGGCGATCCCGGCACGATGCCGGCATCGTAGTTTTTCAGCTCAAAGGACTGGAGTATGCCCCCGCCCGTATGGAATACGGCCTTGTAGAGGGGCGTTTCCACGTTGACCAGCCGCCCTTCAGAGGGCGTGAACCGGGCCACGGGCATGGCCGGGGCAGCGGGCGCCTGGGGCGCTGCGGGAGCGGGAGCTTCGCCTGTCTGTGCGTTTTCGGCCACCGGAGCGGGTTCAGGCGTCCAGCCCATGTAATCGGAAAAAGCGTTCCATCCAAAAAGGATGACGGCGCTGATGACGATGGCGAGGATGAGGCGGCGGTTATCCATGGTGTTCCTGGGGACCTGCGCCTGGCGCAGGGTTGTTGTCGTTGCTGTTGGACGGGGGCACGGGATCGAAGCCGCCCGGGTCGCCGGGATGGCAGCGCAGGATGCGGCGGCCCGCAAGCCAGAGGCCCCTGGCCGGTCCGTGCGTCTGGATAGCCTCTATGGCATAGGCCGAACAGGAAGGGTAAAAGCGGCAGCAGGGCGCGTGCAGGGGCGAAAGGAAGCGCTGGTAAAAACGGATGGGCGCGATGAGCAGCTTTTGCGAGGTCTTCATGCCGCGCCCCCCTCCGCTTCAGCGGCAAGCGATCCCAGCAGGGGGAGCAGGTCGGCCTCCGCCAGGGCAAGGCAGACTTTGCCGGCCCGGAGGAATTTCTTGGGCGTGACGACGATATCCATTCTGGGCATCGCCTGCTGGTGCAGGCGGAAAAATGAACGCAGGACGCGCTTGATGCGGTTCCTTTCCACGGCGCAGCCGCTTTTCCTGGTGACGGCAAGTCCCAGCCTGCCCTCCTCCCCCGCAGGAGAAGGCAGGGCAAAAACAACGAAATGCCTTGTCTGGCGGCGCGTCCCCCTGCTGTAGCAGGCGGCATATTCCGCCCGGCGCGTGATGCGCCGCTTTCTCGACCATGTCAGCGGCATGAAAGATTTCTGCTTTCCCGAAAATTAAACGCAAATGTGGGCGTGGCGTACAACGTCGCGCCCATGACATTTGTAATGTGCTCCGGGAGCCCCGCCACGGGCACCCAGCAAAGCCTGGCGCGTCAGGCAGAAAGCTGCTTGCGGCCCTTGGCGCGGCGGCGGTTGATGACGGCGCGGCCCGTAGGAGTGCTCATGCGGGCGCGGAAGCCGTGCGTGCGTTTTTTGCTGATCTTGTGGGGCTGATATGTCCTTTTCATAACAATGATTCTCCTTATTGGCTCTAGAACGGGGGATATTAACACGCCGCCTTTTGGCAGTCAAGGAAAAGAATTTCCTTTTTTGACCGGGCATCCGCCCTACCTGGCGGGCGCCGCCTCCGCCTGGGAGGCGTCGTAATGCATGGTGTCCAGGTCTTCGAAGGAAGTGTACTCCGGCCTGAAGGAAAGCTCTACCGTGCCCGTGGGACCGTTCCTGTGCTTGCCTATGATGATCTCGGCGATGCCCGTCTTGGGGCGCTCGTTCTTTTTGTTGTAGGCGTCTTCCCGGTGGATGAACATGATCACGTCCGCATCCTGTTCGATGGCGCCGGATTCGCGAAGGTCTGAAAGCACAGGGCGCTTGTCGGTGCGCTCCTCGACCTTGCGGTTGAGCTGCGACAAGGCGACAACGGGGATCTTCAGCTCTTTGGCAAGGGCCTTGAGATTGCGCGAGATGTCCGATATCTCCAGTTCGCGTGAATCATTGCGCGCAGAGTGCATGAGCTGCAGATAATCCACCATGACGAGGTCGAGCCCGTGTTCTGCCTTGAGGCGGCGGCAGCGGGCGCGCAGGGTGAGCGGGGAAAGCCCGGCCGTATCATCGATGTATATCTTGGCGCGGGAAAGGGCGTCTGCAGCCACGGAAAGCCGGGACCAGTCCTTGTCTTCGAGGAATCCGTTGCGCAGGCGCGAAAGCTCCACCTTGCCCCAGAGGCTGAGCATGCGCTCGATGAGGGATTCCTTGCTCATCTCCAGGGAGAACACGGCCACGGTCGAACCCGCGGCCATGGCGGCGCGCAGGGCCACGTTCAGGGCAAAGGCCGTCTTGCCCATCGAGGGGCGGGCGGCGATGATGATGAGGTCGGAAGGCTGGAGCCCGTTGGTCATCTTGTCCAGCCCGCGGTAGCCGGTGGTCACGCCGGTGGTCGCGGACTTCTTGGAGTAGCGCACGGTCAGCTCGTCGAAAACAGAGCTCACCAGTTCACCGCTGCTGGAAAACGTCCTGCTGTTGGCGCGCTCGGATATGGCGAATATGGCGCGCTCGGACTCGTCGATGAGCTCGGGCACGTCCTTGGAGGCGTCGTAGCAGTTGCTGATGATGTCGGCAGAGGCGTCGATGAGGGCGCGCTGCGTCGACTTGTCGCGCACGATCTTCGCCCAGTGGACGGCGTTGGCGCCGCTGACCACGGCCTTGCTGAGTTCGGCCAGGTATGCGCCCCCGCCGGCTTCCTCCAGCTGCCCGTGGTCCTTCAGCCAGTCAAAGACCGTCACGATGTCCACGGCCCCGTTCTGCTGGAAAAGCGAAACGAACGCGCCGAAGATGAGCCTGTGCGCCGGAACGTAGAAATCCGACGGGGCCAGCTCGTCGATGATCTCGTGCAAAAGATCCTGGCGCAGGAAGACGCCGCTGAGGACCGCCTGCTCCGCCTCTTCGCTGTGCGGAGGCACGCGGCGCTGCAGGAGCTCCTGGGCACGGTCCGCAGCCGGCTGCTGCTGGCGCCGCTGGAAAGAACGCGATCCGCCGCCCTGCGAGGGGGCGGCGGATGGGATCGCAGAGGTATCCTGCTGTGACATGGGCTTACGGACTACGCGTTCTCGGCCGGAGCCTCGGCCTCAGCAGCGGGCGCTTCGGCTTCCACGGCTTCCGGCTCAGCCTGGCCGCGCTTGTCTTCCGACACGATATTGACCGTGAAGGAAGGCACGATGTCGGGATGCAGGCGGGCACGGACGGCATGTTCGCCAAGGGTGCGGATGGACCCGTCCAGCAGCAGGCGGTGGCGGTCCACTTCGATGCCCATGGCGGCCAGGGCGTCGCCGATCATGGCGGGGGTCACGGAACCGTACAGCTTGTCGTTCTCGCCGACGCGCATGGGGATGGTCACGACCACGCCCTCGAGCTTGGCAGCGAGCTCCGAAGCGGAAGCACGCAGGGCATCCATGCGGGCCTGCAGCTTCTTGCGCTCCAGCTCAAAGACCTTGATGTTGGCGGGAGTGGCAATGCTTGCCAGCTTCTGCGGGAGCAGGAAGTTGCGGCCATAGCCGTTCTTGACATTGACGATGTCGCCAAGGTGGCCGAGTTTTTCCACATCGGCACGAAGGATGACTTTCATGGTATTCTCCTTATGCCTCAGATGTTGGATTTCTTCAGCACATCGGTGCTGTGGGCGGACGTGTAGAAGAGCAGGGCCATCTGGCGGGCGCGCTTGATCTCGGTGGTCAGTGCGCGCTGGTGCTTGGCGCAGGTGCCGGTGATGCGGCGGGCGACGATCTTGCCGCGCTCCGTGATGAAATCGCGCAGCAGCTCGGGGTTCTTGTAGTCCAGCTTGATCTCGGAATCGGCGCAAAAGCGGCAGACCTTGCGGCGGGGGGCAAACTTCTTGCGAAAGGCCATTATGCAACCTCCTCGGTCTCTGCGGCGGCGTCAGCCAGCCTGATGGTCAGGAACTTGAAGACGCCGTCGGTGATGCGCAGCACGCGTTCAAGCTCGGCAACGAGCTGGGAAGGCGCCGCGTATTCGAGACGGACGTAGTATCCGCGCATCTGCTTGCGGACAGGATAGGCCAGGTCGCGCATGCCCCACTGGTCCACGGCAAGCATCTTGCCGCCCTCACGGGCGACGACGCCGTCCACGGTGGACAGGATGGTCTCGCGCTGTTCCACCGACAGCTCCGGAGAAAGGAGCAGCAGTGTTTCCATTTTGCGCATAATAAAACTCCTTATGGTCTATGGTCCGCCGCCGTCCGGCTCCACAGCCGGACAGGACAATGCGGCGAACAAGGCGGGATGGAATACATAGCCGCAAGACCGCAGGTTGTCAAGCCTGCGTCAAGCTCCCGTCGCAAAAGGCCGCGGCATCAGAAGACCGAAAACGTGGAAAGGGGCTCCAAGGCGCCCAGCACCGGCGAAAGGAGGGAGTCGGGGGGAACGGCGCCCGCGGCCTGTCCTGGGACCGGAGCTTCCCCGGCCTGGGCCATGGAAAATGCCCCTGCGGCGCGATCGTGAAACGCGGAGACCACATCGGGCATGCTGAGCAGTTCTTCTGCGGAAGCCGGCGCGGGCTCGCGGTATTCCACGATGAGCTTGGCTTTGCTGTTGGAATTGATCCACACGTACTGGGCGACCAGGACGCCCTGCTCCCAGCCATCCGTCCCATGCACCCTGAGGAAGGGATCGGCAGCGGCGGGGCGGACAAAAAACGTGACGTCGGCATCCCTGGCGGCCACGCCGTGCATCTCGCGCAGGACGAGGTAATTCTCGTGTTCCGCCCCGTGCGCGCTGACGCTCCAGTTCCAGCCTTGGTCGCATTCGCCAAGCAGCACGGCGAGCTGGGCGCCTTCCCGCGCGCTCACCCCGTACCATACATGCACGGGGACGACAGCCATGAACACGTCCTGTTCCCTGGCCATGCAGGAGGTCCGCCCCGACAGGACGGGCTCAAAGCCTGCGGCAGGGATGACGCGCACCTCGGGGGAAACGGTGGAGACGAACGCCCCTCCCGCGTCCATGCCGCGGTGATAGGATCCGGCACATCCGGAAAGCAGGATGAACGCTGCGGCGAACGCCGCGGCAAGCAGTCTCTTCATGGCATGACTCCTCAGATCTCGTCCGATTTGCTCTGGGCGCAAGCATACGCCGCCGCCCCGCGGTTGGCAATCCCGCGGCAGCGACCCTGCAGCGTACCCTACTGCAGCCTGCCGATCAGCCACAGGCAGAGCAGCCCGATGGCCGCAAACGCGATCAGTGCGGCCCAAGGCACGCTGTGGGCGGCTCCCAGCGCGACGGCCGCCACGACGATGGCCAGCGCCAGGAGAAAAAGGATCTCCTTCCTGTGCTTCCTGTGTTTCCAGTGCATGGGCAAAGGGCATCAAATGCCATGTTTTTCAAGCCACTGCCGGCATTCCAGTCCGGAACACCCGCCATAGCAGCGGCCTGGTTCCACCTGCAGCAGCAGGAAACGGTCGTACTTGCCCAAGGGTGAAGGCAGCGCCCCCATCACCTTGCCCCTGGCTTCATCCATGTCGGCCGCGGTGAACAGCAGGGAGTAGGCATCAGGATAGAAACACCCGCCCCTGGGTTCGCTGAAAACGCCGAAGACATCGTAGATGCGGTTTTCAAGCCCGCGGGAAAACGAAAGGTAAAAGCACGCCATGGAGACCTCCTTGTTGAGCTTCATCATCGCCCATCGCAGGAAAAATGTCCATAGCCGGGCCTGGCGGCAACGGATGCCCGCATGAGATCCGGCAGCTGCATGCCCTTGCGCTCCCCTGTCCGCGGCCAGTGCCCTGGCCGGCCCAGGCGCGTGCGCGGCAGGGTCAGGTCTCCCTGCCGGCGAGCTGGAGCCGGCACAGTTCCCAGTAGCGGCCGCGGCGGGCCATGAGCTCCCCGTGGCGCCCTTTCTCCACGATCCGGCCGCCGTCCATCACCAGGATGATGTCTGCGTCCCGTATGGTCGAAAGGCGGTGCGCGATGATGATGGCCGTGCGCCCCAGCATCACCTCCCGCATGGCTGCCTGGATCTCCTTTTCCGTGCGCGTGTCCACGCTGGCCGTGGCCTCGTCGAGGATGAGCACGTCCGGGTCGGCGGCGAAGGACCTGGCGATGGACAGCAGCTGCCGCTCCCCCTGGCTCAGGCTGGCTCCGGAAGCTTCGAGCACGGTGTCCATGCCCTGGGGCAGCATGCGTATCAGTGCGCTGCAGCGGCCCCGCTCGGCGGCCAGCCACAGTTCCCCGTCCGAAGCGCCTTCGCGGGCATAGCCCAGGTTGACCCGCACCGTGTCTGAAAGCAGGCTCACATCCTGCAGGACGATGTCCATGGAGCGGCGCAGGCTGGAGCGCGAGACCTTGGCGATGTCCTGCCCGCCCACGAGGATGCGCCCCCTGCCCGGCTCATAGAAGCGCATCAGCAGGTTGGCCACGGTGGTCTTGCCGCTGCCCGAGCTCCCGACCAGGGCTGCTTTCTGCCCTGCAGGGATGCTGAACGAGACATCCTTCAGCACGTCCCTGCCCGGGACATAGCCGAAGCTCACCCCTTCAAAGGTGATGCCTGCCCCCCCTCCTGGTCGGAAGTCTTCGCCGCCCATGTCCTCCTCCGCTTCGTCCAGCATGGCGAAAACGCGCTCTGCCGCTGCGACGGCGCTCATCAGCTGCCCGGCCACCATGGCAAGCTCGTTGACCGGGCGGCCCAGCAGGCGGGCATAGACGAGGAAGGCCGAGATGACCCCTACGGAAATGATGCCCTCCACGGCGAAATACCCGCCGCAGACCGTGACGATGATGAAGGTCAGGTTGCTGACGGCGTTCGCCAGGGGGCCGAAGATGCCGCTGAGCGCATCCGCCTGTATGCCTGCGCGCAGCAGCCTGTCCGAAACGGCGCAGAACTCCTCTGCTGAGCGTTCTCCGCGCCCGCAGGCGGTGACCGTGCGGTAGCCCGAGACAAATTCTTCGACCCTGCCGTTGAGCTCCCCGAGCAGCGCCTGCCGCGTCCGTGAACACCTGCGCACCGGGCCGGACAGCAGGCGCGTCGCGACGGCGGTCAGGAGCATGGAGGCGAAGCTCACCAGCGCCAGCTGCCAGCAGGACCAGAACATGGCGGCGGAGGCGCCGGCGATCATCAGCACGCCCGAAAAGACGGACGGCAGCGACACGCTGGCC
>JAEEGI010008661.1_pt1 | contig 22416 bp, 18 predicted proteins | sample 8958751 | NCBI WGS metagenome assembly JAEEGI01 (sample SAMN16246545, study PRJNA631951) | gut metagenome | biome: gut microbiome; feature: rumen; material: KS-attached | host: Bos | place: Iran: Karaj | collected 2018-10 | reverse complement strand
ATTCTTGCGTCGTAACTCTTTTCTCCTCGGCCTCTATCTCCTTGGCAAGCATCTTCTTGCCCACGAAATAATTCACAAGAAATGCAATGCCCACCCCGAGAGCAATCAGGCCAGAGCACGCTGCTGCATAGATATCGTTGGGGACAGAACCGCCCACATAACCCATCCATGCCCCTGTACCCATCAACCCGATGCCGAGCAGTGTGGCAAGACATCCCCACAGCAGTTTGATGAGCAGTTTCTCCTTCAGCAGCTTGGGCTTGTGCGAAATCTTCTTCATGATTTCTTCGATATCCATTTCTGGATTCTTCTCGATAGCGGCCAACACGATTTGTGTGCGTTGGTTGGTCTCATTCATCTTCAGGCGGACAATCAACCAGACAACCATGATAGGAAGAACGCAGCATATTGCTATCTGCACTAAACTTGTAATTAAATGTTCCATTTCTATGTATTGAATTCTAATTGTTTAAACTTCTGTTTTCTTGAACCAGTTCCCTCGCTTGAGCTCGGGTTCTGCGGGCTGCGCCTCAGCAATCACATGCGCGCTTGCATTGCGTTCGGCTTGCACCGCAGTTCACCCATATAACAAGCCAGGATGCCAAAAGGTGACATCCATAGCATGTTTTTTTCATTACAGCAGTAGGTCAATTCCTATTCTTGATTCTGATTTCTTCGGATGAATTCTTCTCGGAATGCGTACAGAGGGATACGTTCTAGTTTATCACTATCTGAGTGTGGTTTCATCGATAGCAGAAAGCCTTTTAAAGTCGGATTTTTGGAAAGGAAAGTTTTCATCGATTTGGCATGAACATTTTCCTCGGCTTTCACTTCGACGGGATGCACCTCTGTGCCAATTTGGACAACATAATCCAATTCAATGCGGGAATTCTCTGCGCTATAATAGAACAAAGGCAGATGTGTCCCTTGCATCTGCATGCAGACGTATAGCTCGGTAAAGGCACCTTTGTATTCTGAAAAGATGTTATTCCCAACTACCATAGCTGCAGCAGGTGCATCAACCATCGCACCCATCAGTCCCACATCAAGCACAAATAGTTTAAAAGCATTGAAATCCTCGTAGAACTTCAAGGGCATTTTTACAGTGCTGACACGCGGCACTTTATACACAAGGCCTGCATCAACGAGCCATTGTATCGCAACTTCAAAAGCCGCAGCTCTCGCGCCTTTCCTTAATACACTATATATGAATTTCTTGTTTTCTTTAGCCAGTTGGGATGGTACGCTTTTCCAGACCATGCGGATTCGAGGCACTTCGTTTGAAGGGGCGTGTTTTGAGAAATCTTCCTCATAATCCAGGAGTATCTTTTTTTGTAAAGTCCTGACTTCCTGCAATAGGCCATGCTCACAGTAAGCCTTTACCACGGCAGGCATGCCGCCTACATAATAGTATTGGCGTAACATGTCAATATAGGTTTCTCGTAAAGTGTCTATGATTTGCCAATCACCATGCTGTAATTCATCTGCCATCTGTTCACGCCCCATGGCTCTCAAGAATTCGGCAAAAGTCATGGGATAGACTCGGATAATTTCGACCTTGCCAACAGGGAATGAAGATTGCTCATGCAGTGAAATGCCGAGCAATGACCCAGCCACTGCCACATGGATATCAGGAGCGTCTTCACAAAAATATTTCAAGGAAGTGAGCGCCATGGGACAATCTTGGATCTCATCAAGGATGAGCAACGTGTCACCTGGTGTGATATCCACACCAGCAAGAGCTGATAGTTCTCTTATCACTTTTTTAATATCTCCTCCTCGCTCAAATACTGCCCTGGCCTCGACATGTCGGTCAAGGCTGAACATGGCCGTTTTTTGATATTCGCGTTTGGCGAATTCCTGAAGTAGCCAGGTTTTACCCACTTGACGGGCCCCGTTAAGAATTAACGGTTTCCTGTCGGGTCTCTTTTTCCAGGCTAATAGATTGTTGTATACATCTCTCTTCATCTTTGTGACATTTTTTTGCGCGATAATTTGATATTGTTCGACACTTTTTTGCACGACACAATGCAATCATGCGACATTTTTCTGCACGAATGTTGCCGCAAATGTACATGAAAAATCGATAGAGTGGAGTATTCCGCACTATTTTTTCTCTAAATTTGTGTTTTTTTCAAAAATTCACATCAGCTCTTGGATAAAGGCGGTCATCATTTGGTCATGGCGGCGCATGTCGCGGTAGAGGGCCAGCTGGTTGCGGGTGCGGTCCAGGTTGTGGGTGGGATACTTGATTTTGTAATAGGTGTCGCCGTTGATGTAGTCGGTGAGGAACCGCACACACTGCATGAAGGGGAACAGCGCCACAGCATAGGGCAGATGCTCCACCTCGATGGGTGTGAGGAACTCGCGCGCCGACTCCAGGTAACCTCTCGTGAAGGCCTTGAAGATGGCTTCGTTGAAGCCCACGTGCGAGAGGTCCGGGTCGTCCTCGGCGGTGAAGTTGGCACCGGTGCGCAGGAAATCTCCATAGTCCGAGAAGATGAACGACGGCATCACCGTGTCCAGGTCGATGACGCACAGCACCTGACCCTGCTGGTCAAACAGCATGTTGTTGACCTTGGTGTCGCAGTGGCAGATGCGCTTGGGAAGCTTGCCTTCGCGGTAGAGTTGCTCGGCTTGGCACATCTCGTCGGCATCGCGTTCCAGTTCGTCAACCACGTCCCGCACCTCATCGAGACGGCCTGCGGTATCGTTCTTGACGGCCTCGCGAAGTTGGCTCATGCGCAGTTCCATATTGTGGAAATCGGGGATGGTCTCGCCCAATGGTTCGGGCACATCGACCAGCATTTTCTCGAAGTTGCCGAAGGCTTTGCCGCAATCATAGGCGCTCTCGGGCGTGACGGCCTCTTGGGTGACGGTATCGGGAATATACACCATCACGCGCCAGTAGCGGTCGGCCTCGTTGCGGTAGTAAGTCTTGCCGTCACGGGCCTTGACAAACTGCAGCACCTTGCGGTCGATGTCGTCGATATTGCAAGCTTCTAGCTTGCGGCGGATGTGGGCAGTCACCACCTCGATGTTGTGCTGCAGCAGGTCCACGTCCTGAAAGATGGCGTTGTTGATGCGTTGCAGCACATAGTCAGGCGAGTCGCCGTCGGTAACGACATGATAAGTGTCGTTGATGAGTCCGTTGCCCAGTGGCTTGATTTCTTTGAGGGTGCCATTTATTTCAAATTGTGCCAGAATGCCGGCAGTGTCGATTGCTTCCATTTTGATTTTTTGTTTTTACTCCTTAATTTTCTAGAGAGCCCAACTTCTAACTCCTAACTTCTAACTTCTAACTCCTAACTCCTAATGCTTTTCCCAGTATTTCTTGCCTCTAGCCTTTAGTTGTTCGGTGAAGGCTTGTGCGGCAGCGCGTGTTGCGGCCTCATCCTCGGGCTTGGCCCAGGCATGGCGGTAGCCACGGAACCTGCTCCATTCGCCTCGGGTGAAATCGGGCACCTGTACGGGCTTGTTGCCGTTGTTCATCGAGAGGCAGCCCAGTTCGGCCAGGCAGCACCATTCGGCCAGATCATACACGTCAATGTCGAGCGGCAGTCCGTTTTGCAGGCAATAGACCAGGCGCGAGTCCATGATGAAGTCCATGCCGCCGTGTCCGCCCACTTCCTTGGCCTCCTCGCCATAGCGTTTCACGAGCGGTGAGGTGAAGCTCTGCAGGAGCGCTTCGGTATCCTCTTTGCTCAGGTAGGAATGGCCCGTGTAGTCCTTGCTGACGTTGACACCGGCCTTTTTTATCACCTCGGTGGCCAGCGCGAATCCTTCGACGGGATATTTGTTGACAAAGCCCTTGGTGCCAGTGAGCTGGTACATGCGGTTATAGGGTTGCGGCGTCATCACGTTGTGGTGGATCTCGATAACCTTGCCCTTCTCGGTTGAGATGAGTGTAGTGGTGTGGTCTCCGTTCTTGAAGTCGGGGCAATACTCGCCTGTACGGGCCTTGAACAGTTCCTGGCCATTAAAGGAGCGGGTATCCATCGCCACTAGCGTTCTCATGCGGTCGCCGCGGTGCAGGTTAAGAACTTGCGCGATGGGCCCCAGACCATGGGTGGGGTAAACGTCTCCGCGGAACTTGCTGTTATAGTCCAGGCGCCACCCGAGCTGGTCATCGGCGCCGTTTTTCCAGTATTCGTCCCAATAGGGCGACAGCTCGTGACGGTAGGCCCCTTGCACATAAATCACTTCGCCCAGCAGTCCCCTCTGGGCCATATAGAGGGAGTTGAGTTCAAAGAAGTCATAGCAGCAGTTCTCGAGCATCATCACATGCAGGCGCTTGCTCTCGCTCAGGTTGATCAATGACCAGATTTCGGTCATATTCATTGCCGAGGGCACTTCGATGGCAACATGATGGCCATGCTCCAACGCCTCGCGCGCTACGAGATAGTGATGAAGCCAGTCGGTGGCGATATACACCAGGTCGATGTCGTTGCGGCGGCACAGATCCTTATAGCCTTCCTCGCCATAATAAATGTCGGCTGCCGGCATCGATGCCTTGCGCAGGATGTCCTGACAGGCTTCGGCACGGTTGCGTTCGTGATCACACAGGGCCTTCACCTCGATGCCGGGAATATGCGTCCAACGCTCTACAGCATCGGGTCCGCGCATGCCCAGTCCCACAAAGGCCACCCTCACGACAGGAATTTTCTCCACCGTAAGCCCCAGCGCCGACTGCTGCCCCGCGGGCCTCTGCGGCACCTCGGTGACGATGGTCCCGTTCTGGATGGTATATGGCCAATTAAACTGCGCCCATGAGCGTATCGGCAGCATCGCGATTACCGCCAAAACAAGTGCGACAATATATCTCTGTCTCATAATAGTTGTTATAATACCGTTATAGTATGTCTTTATCCATTGCCATTGAGAACGGCATCCATCTCATCGGCCACCCGGGTTTCACAATCCCTCATGGCATCGAGAGTCTTTTGCAGTACCTCCTCTAGGGGCCATCCCAGCATTTCCGCTCCCTGCTCAATCACCTCGCGGGAACAGCCGGCGGCAAATGCTTTTGTCTTGTACTTCTTCTTGAGAGATTTCAGTTCCATGTCCTGAACGCTCTTCGACGGGCGCATCAGAGCTGCAGCCCATATCAGTCCGGTCAGTTCATCGGTCGCGAAGAGCACCTTCTCCATCAGGTGTTCAGGCTTGACATCCACGTGCAAGCCGTAAGCATGGCTGCAGATGGCGTGAATCATTTCTTCGCCCACGCCTCCAGCGCGCAGCAGTTCAGGCGCCTTGATGCAATGCTCCTCGGGGTACTGCTCAAAATCGATGTCGTGCAGCAGTCCTACCATACCCCAGAAATCCACCTCGTCGGCAAACCCAAGTTGCCCGGCATACCAGCGCATGACACCTTCAACCGTCAGCGCATGCTGCAGGTGAAACGGGTCTTTGTTGTACTTTCTCAGCAGCTCCCAGGCTGCCTCTCTTGTAATTTGACTTTCCATATAACTTTACATTCTGATTATAGTCGCAATCTGTTCACGGATCTCCTTCGCCTCCAGTGACATGGAGATTCGGTGCGAATTTACTGAAAACTTTGATACCGCACAAAGATTCTGGCATAAAAAAGGCTCGCCGGAATAACGCAAACACCCTAATCGGCATGGTACACTTTTCGATTCTTATGGTGGTATACTTTTCAATTACTATTTACATACGAGAAAGTTGAAGTGAAAAATATGCAACCCGAAGTGTTAAAAAAACAAGTAAACCGCTATAAATTAGCGGTTTACTTCGAGTTATTAATGATTGTTTCTAAGACTCTACTTGCCGATGCAGAAGTGGGCGAAGATTTCACCGAGGATGGTGTCGGTGGTGATTTCGCCGGTGATTTCGCCTAGCCAATGGAGGCACTCGCGGATGTCCTGGTCGAGCAGGTCGCCGGTCAGGCCGTTGTCGAGGCCGTTGATGGCGCGGGCGATGGCGTCGCGGGCGCGGGTGAGGGCTTGGTAATGGCGGGCGTTGGTGACGATGACGGCATCGCTGTCCACATCGGGCAGGGAGGCGATCTCGACGATGAGGCTCCTGAGGGCCTCGATGTCTTCCTCGCTCTTGGCGCTAATGGCCATGACTGGTGTGCCCTCGGGCAGCAGGTCGTTCAGCTCACTTCTTGCGGCTACATCATCGTCAAGGTCGGTCTTGTTGAGAATGGCGATGAGGGCCTTGCCCTCGCAGCGGTTGAGGATGTCATGGGCCATGCTGGTGTCGGCGCTTGTGACGTCAACAACCCAAAGCACGACGTTAGCCTTGTCGATGGCTTGCCATGTCCGCTCAATGCCCATGCGCTCGACGGCGTCGCTTGACTGGCGGATGCCTGCCGTGTCGATGAAGCGGAACAGCGTGCCGCCCATCATCACGGTGTCCTCGATGGTGTCGCGGGTAGTGCCGTGGATGTTGCTCACCAGGGCGCGGTCGTCGCGCAGCAGGGCATTCAGCAGGGTGGATTTGCCGGCATTGGTCTGTCCCACGATGGCGACGGGCATGCCGTTGCGGATGGCGTTGCCGTCACGGTAACTGTCGGCCAGGCGTGAAATCACCGAGTGGATGTCGCGCGCCAGGGCCGTTACCTCGCTGCGGTCGGCAAAGGTCACGTCTTCCTCGCTGAAGTCCAGTTCCAATTCAATCAGTGCCACGAAATGCAGCAGTTTGTCGCGTAGGGCCTTCAGCTCATCGCTGTAGCGCCCGCGCATCTGGTTCATCGCCACATGATGGGCTGCGCGGGACTGTGCCTCGATGACATCGGCAACGGCCTCGGCTTGAGACAGGTCCATGCGTCCGTTGGCAAAGGCGCGGCGCGTGAATTCGCCTGCCGTGGCATGGCGGCAGCCCGCATCGATGAGCGTCTGGATGACCTGCTGCTGAATCCATGTCGAGCCGTGGCATGCCAGTTCCACCACGTCTTCGCCCGTGAAGGAGTTGGGGGCACGAAAGACGGTGAGCACCGCCTGATCGAGGATGTCGCCCTTGGCATCGGTGAGCTGCCCCAGGTGGACCGTGTGTGATGCCATGTCGGCCAGTGGTTTGCCTTGCCAGCGTTGCTGCACAATATCGAGCGCCTGTGCTCCGCTCACGCGGACCACCGCAATGCCGCCCCGACCCTGCGGGGTCGAGATGGCGCAGATGGTGTCACCTGCCAAACCGGTTAGTTCAATGGGATTCATCGGCGTGGATAATAAGCGGGCCAGTCTTTGATATTTTGTTTGCTCTCGATAACGTTTTCCACATTGTCCTCGAGTCTGGCCAGGAAGTCGTAGCCCGTCAGTGCCTCAACCTTGTCGATGGTGGTGGCATAGTTGGTCCAGCTGTTGGGCATCTTCTTGTTTTCCATCACAAAGGCGATGGCCCTGTTCTGTTCGGGAGAATAGATGACTTTGAAAAAGCTTTTGGGCACGGCGATGTCGCCATGTTTGCCAATGTACTTCATGTCGTTGGTAAGGATGGGGCCCGTAATCACGATGAGCCGTTTGGCGGTACGTGACCACTTGTGCACTGCCTCCTCGACATGGCGCCACTCGCCGTCGTTCATCTCGTCGAGTTGTGGACAGATGTTGGTCATCAGGAAGCACTGTTCCATGGCCTTCTTGTCCCAGCGCATGTCCATGGCCGGTGCCATGTGGCCGCGTGTGTATCCGCTATTCTTGTAGTCCCACCAGTCGGCGCAGCCCTTCACGTTGTGGTCGCGCTCAAACTTGTAGTCAGCGCGGTTTTCGGCATCACGCGAATCGGCCATCGATGTCATGGTGCTGGTCAACTCATAGGCCACGCAGTTGGGCACACGGTAATGCTTGTTGAAATAGACCACCAGCGATTTGTAATGCACCGTTTCGTTGTCAAGGCGCTCGGGCAGTATCACATCCAGCAGCGACAGGTCGCCTGTGGACTTGTACTCCTTGCCCTCCTGCTTGTCCTGTTGACCCTGCTCGGCAGGCAGCTCCTCGTTATAGGCACTCTTGTAGAACGAATCGATTTGAGCCGTTTCCTCGGTACGTTCGTTGCCGCCACGGCATCCCGTCAGCAGAACTGCTGTCAGCATGAAAATATAAATCAGATGCTTCTTCATATCATTACGGTTTATCGGTGCAAAGATACGTCAACCCGATTGAAAAATCAAATTTCTTGATGAAGAGTGACATGGATTTTCATTAACTTTGCAAATTCAAACCCATTATGCTGACCACTATGGATGAGAACAAGATTGTCATATATCAGGTAGAAGACGGCCAGACCCGCATAGATGTCCGCCTTGAAAACGACACCGTATGGTTAACTCAAGCCCAAATGGCCGAGTTGTTCCAGACGGATAGGACGACTATTGTACGCCATATCAATAACATCTATCGAGCAGAAGAGCTGGAGAGAGCAGCAACCTGTGCAAAAATTGCACAAGTTCAAATTGAAGGTAAAAGAAGAGTAAAACGCTCGATTCCTTATTTCAATCTGGATATGATTATTTCAGTTGGCTATAGGGTGAATACCAAACGTGGTATCAAGTTCCGCCAATGGGCAAACAAGATATTGAAGGAATATCTCGTGAAGGGATATGCCTTGAACGATCGCATCCGTCGGGATCAGATTAGTGAATTGCGTCAACTCATCCAGGTTGTGGGTCGTGCTATCGAGCATCAGCCATTGGCTTCAACCGAGGAAAACAAAGCGCTGTTCGAGGTTGTGACCGACTATACTTATGCCCTTGATACACTTGATAACTATGATTATCAACGCCTTGCCATCAATAAGACCACCCGTGAGGAACATTTCCACGCAACCTATGACAATGCAATGGATGAGATTAGGTTGTTGCAGAAGAAATTTGGTGGCAGCTCGTTGTTTGGCAACGAGAAAGATGACTCGTTCAAGAGCAGTATCGGGCAGATTTATCAGACCTTTGGCGGTGAGGAGCTCTATCCGAGTGTGGAGGAAAAGGCTGCTATGTTACTTTATCTTGTTACCAAGAACCATTCCTTCAGTGACGGCAACAAGCGCATAGCTGCCACGCTATTCTTGTGGTTCCTCAATAACAATGGCATCCTTTATCGTGAGGATGGCACTAAACGCCTGGCCGACAACACGCTTGTTGCTCTTACTCTCATGATTGCCGAGAGTAAAACCGAAGAAAAAGACGTCATGGTGAAGGTGGTTGTCAATCTTATCAACCAGAACAACACCTGAACATGCACATTTGCTTAGTAATGGTTGAAAACGGCGTTATTGCCAGTCGTCGATGTTGCATTGGCGCTTGGGGATGGCGCTGGAAAAGGTGAGGCCGGTGCGGCGCTCGACCTCGGCGACAGTGACGGCATACTTGCTGATGTTGCCGGGACAGGGTTTGTTGTCATAGATGAAGGCGATGGCGCGGCCCTGTTCGGGAGCATAGACGACCTTGAAGAAGGCGTCGGGGACGGCGATGTTCTTTTTGTCCTTGCCAATCATCTTGGGGCTCTTGCCCATAATGGGGCCGGTATAGACCATCAGGCGCTTGTCACGCTTGGCCCAACGGTGCACTTTTTCTTCGAGCACACGCCAGTGATCGTTGTTGAGTTTGGTGTCCTGCGGGCACATGTTGGTCATGTAGAAACACTGCGACATTGCCGTCTTGTCCCAGCGCATGTCCATGGCGGGAGCCATGTGTCCACGGCTGTAGCCACTGCCGCGGTATTCCCAGTTCTCGGGGCAGGTCTTCACACTTTTGTCTTTGGCATAGTTGTAGCTCTTGCGGTTCTCGTGCCCCGGGGCATCGGCCATATCGACCATCGTTGCAGTCAACTCGTAGGCCACGCAGTTGGGAATCCTATACGTTGGGTTATAGTTCACTCTTATGGCTTTGTAGTTCAACACCTGGTTGGACATCCCCTTGGGGGTGCCGACAGCCATCAGCGGGTTTGTGCCCGACTGGCTGACTGATGTAGTTGCCGTCTTGCCGATAGTGGGCACGGTTGCCAGGGTAGATACACTGGGCTTCTTGGACGTAGACGCAAAATTATGCGTCTCTACAGAGCGGCGGGATTTTTTCTTGTCCTTCTTCTTGTCCTTCTTTTTGTTCTTCTTGGACTTTTTCTTGCTCTTGGCTTGGGCACACCACTGGGCGGTGATGGCGTTATCACCCGTCACTTGCGGAGGCAGGGCACCGCCCATAACCATCGCAAAAGTCAAAATCCAAATCTTCAGTAATTGCCTCATCTCAAATCTATTATCTGATATCTATTGTCTAATTAACCCATGCGTCAAGATTGACGGGCGACTCCAACCGCTGCTGTTCCTCTGCAGGCAGGGTGGGGAAGAAGTCCAGCCCCGTGCGGCGTTCCACCTCATCCACGCTCACGGCATACTGTTGCAGGCGGCCGCCGCTGTGTCCGTTGGGGTAGATGAACGCGATGACGCGCATCGGCCTCACGCACGGTGCCATGATGACCTTGTAGTAGGCACTCGGCACCTTCACGCGGTTGCTGGCCAGCGTTGTGTCGCTGTCGCTCACAACGGGTCCCGTGAACACCAGCAGGGCGCTGTCGCGTGCCGTCCACTCGCGCACTTTCTCCTCGAGTTTGGCCCAGCCACCCTCATTCAGGGCTTTGTGCATCGGTCCGACGTTGGTCAGCATGAACGACTGGCGCATCGCCGTTTCACTCCATTTGAGGTCGCCAGCAGGTACCAGATGGCCACGGTCGAAGCCGCTGCCGGCATAGTCATCGGGCTGTGGGCACCCTTTCACACCAGGGTCAGGCATGAACTCGTTGCCACGCTCTGCCGTCCCGTTCAACTCGCTGCTGGTGATCTCGTAAAGAGCACAGTTGGCGATACCGCGCTCGCTGTTGAAGTGCACGTCGAAAGCGTCATACCTCACCAGCGTGTCGTTCATGCCGCGAGGCACGGCTACCGTCATCAGACTGTCGCGTGTGCCCTCGCTCAAGGGAACCAGATGTGGAGTGTTGTTGTTCACGATAACGCGATATAGCAAAAAGCATACCAACGCCGCAGTCAGGCCCCACAAGAGGAACCTGACCGTGTCGCCCCATCGCTGCCAAAACCGCTCAACTTTTTTGTTCATAGTTGTATGGATGAGCGAGATAGCTCAAAAAAACAAGGCAAAACCATAAATGGGGAATCGTATCATTCCCCATTCCCTTTTGCCCTAATGATCAGCAGGAAGAAAATCAAGCAAGTGATGATAATAACTGCCACTGCGGTACTGGTCCAGAAAGGTTGTCCCAGCATTGTGCCGCCCGAAACGGCATTGCACAATATCATTAACGCAAATTCAACGGCCAGCACGCGAAACAAACGGATAGAAATCAAAACTTGTCGAATATTTCTAAGTTGATGAGCGTTCTTCATATAGCGTGGGAAATAGGCGACAACCAGAAGCGCAATAGCGGCAATGCTGATTATGATAGCTACTTGAAGCCACTCGTTTTGCATACCTCCGTCGAACTGATGCCTAGCCAGGGCAATAACCCATGTGCCGATGATGAGCATAACGGTAATGGCCTCCAGGATGGTCCCTTCGATTGTGCGGCCCACTTTAATCTTCTTGATGTCGAATTTTTCTTGTGATTGATCGGACTGTTTCATTGTCATTTGTCTTTTTAGGTGATTTATCTCTTTTTCCAAACCAAGATTTGAATAATGCGGCCCACGATGTAGGTCAGGAGGGTAACGCCATTGCAGATATCCCCCATTACTGGGGTATAGAACCAGACGCTAGCCCGCAGAAGGCCCCCGATAGCTATCATCAAGGCTAAGATGCGCATGAGGCGTGTAGAAATCTGCACTTGCTCGATGTCGTGCATCTCTCCCCACAGGAACGATGGCCTGGGAGTGTAGGCTCGAATAAGCAGCCAAGTGGGAAGAATGACAAATCCTGCCAAGCCTCTGCCATCAAGTCCTGCATAATGAGTGGCTAGCCACACCACTACTGCAGCAATAAGGATCGCTACAGTGATGGCCTCGAAGATAGTCGTTTCGAGTGTGCGTGGCATTTTCAGGTTGTCGGTATCGATGTCATCGGCGAGTTCGGCGGCTTGTTCTTGCGGACTCTTGATGCCTGCGGTGATGCCATGGGCAACCAGATAGAACAGGGGCGTTGCAGCAAGGCATGCAACAATCAGTACCGTCCAAAATGTCGTTTCGCTGATCTTGTCCATCGCGGCCAGTGCGACGATAAGGGCAACAGTGAGCAGATCGATAATGCCCAGGACAATAATCATGTATTTTCTATTCTGTAGGTTCATCGTCTCCGGCGGGATTATCGGTGGTACGTTTCTTCTTGGGCAGACGACGGGCCTTGCGCAGCGCCTCGGTGATGATCCACTGCAACTGGCCGTTGGTGGAACGGAACTCGTCGGCTGCCCACTTTTCAATGGCATCCATCGTGTCGCTGTCGACACGCAGGATGAAACTCTTTGTGGCTTTCTTTGCCATAGTCTGCTGATTCTTTTGGCGGGACTTTATTGCGAATTACGCGAATGATAATATGATTAGCAAAATTTGTTCAATTCGCGTAATTCGCATTGGCCCCGCAGGATTACATGTTGAGTGTGCCGGTGTTGACGACGGGCTGGGCCTGTTCGTCGGCGCAGAGAACAACGAGCAGATTGCTCACCATCGAAGCCTTCTTGTCGTCGTCAAGCTCCACGATTTCCTCGCTCGAGAGTTTGTCAAGGGCCATCTTTACCATGCTCACGGCACCTTCGACGATCTTCTCGCGGGCGGTGATGATGGCGCTGGCCTGCTGGCGGCGCAGCATTACGGCGGCGATTTCGGGAGCATAGGCCAGATAGTTGATGCGAGCCTCGACCACCTCGATGCCGGCAAGAGATAAGCGCTCGTTGAGTTTCGCTTCGAGTTGCTCGTTGATTTCGTCACCGCCTGAGCGCAGGGTCAGTTCCTTGGTGTCCTCATCGTTGTCGTCATAGGCGTATTGGCCAGCAACCTGCCTCAAGGCGGCGTAACTTTGTACGCTCACGAAGTTCTCCAAAGCTCTCATCAGTCCCTTGGCATTACCGTTCATTGTGCCGTCGGTCGAGGCCATTGTCTGTGAGTCCACTTCGAACAAGGCTTTATAGGTATCTTTCAGTCTCCATACCATCACCAGACCGATCATCACGGGGTTACCCACCTTGTCGTTAACCTTGATGGGCTCGGCATCCAGGTTGCGGGCGCGCAGCGACACTTTCTTGGTGCCATAGAAGGGGTTGATCCAATAGAAGCCGGTGCGCGTGAATGTGCCGCTGTACTTGCCGAACCATGTGGTCACCCTGGCAGTGTTGGGTTCCAGCATGAGGAAGCCTCCTAATATAAATAAGGTGCAGATGATGAGCACAATGCTCGCGATGAGCAGTGCGGTGGGTTGCCAGCCGTGATTGGGCATGTCGAACAGGATCACACTCTGGTAGATGCCCCACACAGCGAGAATCGGCAACAGAATCACGATGAACAGCATCAAGAAACCGTTCACTGTCACACCTCTGAAATTAAATTCTTTCGTTTCCATAATCGTAAAAGTTGAAAAGTTAATATTTAGTTCTGTTTAAAATGATATCAAAATGATATCGCAAAGATATATGCAATTTTTGAACCAACAATGGCTCAAAGCATAATTTTAGGATATTTTAACACTTGGAATCGTTTTTCATGTTTGAGCATGTTTTCCAAAAAAAATGAGGAAATAGCAAGGATATTCTCAAAAAGTAGTATCTTTGCAGCCGAAATCCGCACCGAATGCCTGAATGGTGGAATCGGTAGACACGAGGGACTTAAAATCCCTTGGCCATTGCGGCCGTGTGGGTTCAAGTCCCACTTCAGGTACAAATCAAAAGGGCTGGCAGCCATGTGACTGCCGGCCCTTGTTGTATAATGAACCTTGATTCTAAGGCCTTAAACTTTAAACTCTAAACTGTGTGAAACGCACTGCATTTCACATCATTTCATCACTTCGATAATGGCTTTGCCGATGTGGTCCACGATGTCGCTGGCCACCATGCCGTAGGTGCCGTGTTCCTGGGCGGCCAGGTCACCGGCCAGGCCGTGCAGGTAAACACCCAGCACAACCGACCAGTCGGCGGGATAGTTCTGTGCGATGAGCGATGCGATAACGCCCGTGAGCACGTCGCCGCTGCCCGGTGTTGCCATGCCCGGGTTGCCGCTGCTGTTGACATAGACCTTGCTGTCGGGGCGCACGGTCATGGTGTAGTGGCCCTTGAGCACGATGGTGATGTTATAAAGCTTCGACACCTCGATAGCCTTTTTCAGACGCTCCTCGTCGGTGTGGTGCTCGCCAAAGAGGCGGTCGAACTCCAATGCATGCGGGGTGATGATAGAGCGATGCGGAATGCTCCTGAGCAGCATGGGGCGATGGGCGATGCAGTTCAGGGCATCGGCATCCAGCAGGCAGGGGCGCTTAAAGTTCATGATGAAGTGGTGCACGGCCTCTAGTGTCTCGTCATGGACTCCCATACCGGGACCCAGGGCAACGACGCTGTAGGTGTGGCGCAGGTCGATAGACTCGGTCATCAGCTCGTTGCGGTCGGGCTCGAAGAGGGCTTCGGGGACGGCTGTCTGCAGCACTTGGTAGCCGCAACGCGGTGCGTGCACGGTCACCAGGCCTGCTCCGGCCCGCAGCGCCCCTCGGGCAGCGAGCACGGCAGCACCCATCATACCGTAGCTGCCGGCAACGAGCAACAGCGTGCCGTTGTCATATTTGTTGATGAAGGGATTGCGTGGGCGCATCACCTCATGCACATCGTCACGCTCGATGAGGTAGAAGTCTGTCGGCGTGCGTGCGATGCTCACACTGTCCAGTTCGATGTCCATGACTTTGCATTCGCCCACAAACTCAGCATTCTCGGCAAAGTAGAAAGCCAGTCGCTTGCTCTGGTAGGTCAGCGTCAGATCGGCCTTGATGATGTTGCGGCGGTCGTTGCCGACATTCCACTCGCCGAACAGTCCCGACGGGATGTCGATAGAAACCACGTAGGCGCCGCTGCTGTTGATGTACTGCACCAGCGCGGTGTAGCCGCCCTTGAGAGGCGTGCGCAGGCCGTTGCCGAACAGGCCGTCGACCACCACGTCGTTCTCATCGAGTTCAGGGGGCGAGAAGTTTTGGATGACCTCGATAAATTCGATGTCATCACCGGCCGTCTGCAACAGGCGGTCACGATTGGCCAGGCAGCAGGGCGACAGTTGGGCTGACTTGATGTTGAACAGATATACCTCGGGGTGGTATCCCTGTTCATACATCATGCGGGCAACGGCCAGCGCGTCGGCGCCATTGTCACCAGGGCCGGCAAAGAATACGAAGCGCTTTGAGGTTCTCCAGCGCGATATGAGCTCGTAGGACACGGCCGACGCTGCCCTTTCGATCAAATCGAGCATCGTCATGTCCTCTTTTTCCACAGTACGGTCGCCAATGCGACGCAGTCCATCATTGGTGAATATTTTCATTGCTATCGAGTGATTTTCAAGTTGAGTGATAAGAGAGAGCAAAGTTACTCGTTTTTTGGCGGATGGGAAACAAAAAAATGAAAAATCTGAAGAAAAATTTTTCGGCTCTTGCGGGCACTGAATTTTCATCATCAAAATTGGTGGGAAAATGTTGATAAAATTCAATCTCACCTGTTTATGTGTATAACATTTCAACCATTTAGGTGCGCCCTTGAACTTTTTTTACTACCTTTGCGGCAAAATTCGGACAATTAACTATCACATACATTTTTAGGATTTTAGAAAGATGAAGAAAAAGCAGTTTCTTTTGGCCTTGGCGGTGATGTTGACCGCTGTGGCTTCGTGGGGACAGACCTTTAACATCGGCGGGCATCGCGCTCCGTTGGATACGCTCAACCACATGTGGTTGTGCAGTGTTCCGCAGTCATTGTTCGGTAATGACTTCGAGGCCGTTATCAGCTACGATGAGTCCATCACCAGCCTTTTCATCGAGGATGCCGAAGTCGCTAACGGTGAGACCTTTGTGTTTACCGGCATCGAGGGCGGCAAGCAATATCCCGTCTTGGCAATGATGGGCGACAGCGTCTATAACGGAAGCATCACGTTCACTTGGTTGCCCATAGTGGAACTCACAGGAACATTTGGTGATAATTATTCCTTTGGCTCCGTCACGGTAAGTGAACCGGATTCAGCTTTCGCCGAACCCATGTTTGCCAAAGTCAAATGGCGTGGTGGCGCAACCAACCAGCCGGGACGCAACAAGCGCAATTATCACATTAAGTTCCTTGATGAGGATACTGTAAAGAAAAACCGCCGCTTCTTTGGTCTGCGCAACGACAACAGTTGGCTCCTGGATGCCGGTCAGATTGACTTTTTGCGCATCCGCAACCGCATCAACAACGATTTGTGGCTCGATATGGCCCACAAGCCCTGGTATGCAGATTCTGTCGCCAACGTGCGCAATGGTTCTCGTGGACAAGTGGTCGAGGTGTTGCTCAATGGCGCCTATGTAGGTATATATAACATGTGTGAGCCCATCGACCGCAAGCAGCTGAAGCTCGAACGCTTTGCCGAAGAGGGAAATAGGAAAATCATTCATGGCGTGATGTGGAAAGCTGATAAATGGTCACGCACTGTGAACATGAGTAATCCCGCAAAGCGTGGTGTGGGTGTCTTGACATGGGATGGTTTTACGTTCAAGTATCCTGAATGGGAAGATGTGAATGCCGTGCATTGGAAAACGCTCAACGATGCCGTATGGTTTGCCAACCGTGCAGATACTAATTTCGCGTTGCGTGACAGCATGAGTTACTATTTTGATTTGCCCGTCATGCAGGACTACTATATCTTCATCGTTGCATTACAGGCTTTGGACAATGAATGTGCCAATATCTACTACGCTTGCCACGACTTCAGGGTAAATACCAGATTGACGATGGTGCCTTGGGATTTGGACATCAGCCTGGGTCAAAACTACTCGCCTAATGTGGACCTTCCCGATATGGTTAGCCCCGAGCGCTACCCCTCGGGATGGATCAGCCACCTGCCCATGGCCGACATGTTTGAGGTCAAGTGGTACTATAATCAGTTGTTGGAGCGTTATCGTGAGCTGCGCAAGACTCATCTCAACACCGACAGCCTCGTTAACCGTTTCCGCACTGCAATGGACGAGTTGGAGTTCTCGGGTGCTGCCGCACGCGAAGAGGCCCGTTGGAGTGGTGATACCGACATCGCCGGCAAGGATCTTGACTTGAGCGCCGAGATGGATTATGTCGAGGATTGGATCCGCCGCCGCATGGCTTACCTCGATGAGAATGTCTTTATCCCCCGCCTCGATGGTGATGTCAATAAAGATGGTGAGGTCAATATCGCCGACGTGAACTGCTTGATCGAGATAATTCTGGGCTATGTTGACGCTAGTGAATATCATGGCAGGGCCTATGTCAACGATGACTATGAGGTGAACATTGCCGACGTGAACGAGGTTATCAATATCATCCTGAAATAATGAGTTTTATCCCTTAAATAGAGACAAAAGCGCATATAGCAAAACGGCTCTGGCATAATCATTTGCCAGGGCCGTTTTATCTGTGTCTAGTCTGCTGGAAAAAGAAAAAACGCAACCCAAACGGACTGCGTTTTCTCCTGTGATTCGCGTGGGGCTCGAACCCACGACCCCATCCTTAAAAGGGATGTGCTCTACCTGCTGAGCTAGCGAATCTCCCAAAAAGCGGTGCAAAGGTATAGCAAATTTCGCTAACAGCCAAATTTATCGTCTTTTTTTTGTCTTTACCTTAAAACATTAAGGACCTTATTGGCTTATAAGGTCCTTAACGATGATGTCGTGTGAAAGATCTCTACGGGTCTTTACCCAGCCACGATTTTGCAGATTTCGATGATGGTCTGCATCGCCTTCTCCATCGAGGGGATGGGCACATACTCGAAGCGGCCATGCATGTTCATGCCGCCGGCAAAGATGTTGGGGCAGGGCAGGTTCTTGAACGACAGTTGGGCGCCGTCGGTGCCGCCGCGGATGGGTTGCACCTTGGGCTTCACGCCGGCATTCTCCATGGCCTGCTTGGCGATGTCAATGATGTTCATCACCGGTTCAATCTTTTCGCGCATGTTGTAGTACTGGTCCTTGATCTCGCAGGTAGCGCACTCGGGGAACTCGCAGTTGATCTTGCGGCACAGGTGCTCAATTTCGCGCTTGCGGCTCTCGAAGCGGTCACGGTCATGGTCGCGGATGATGTAGCTCAACGTTGTCTGCTCCACGCTGCCCTGCATGCTGATGAGGTGGTAGAAGCCCTCATAGCCCTCGGTGTGCTCGGGCGTCTCCCAACGGGGCAGCATGGTGGCGAACTGCAAGGCTACGCGCATCGAGTTCAGCATCTTGTGCTTGGCGGCTCCGGGATGTACGTTCAAGCCCTTGAAGGTGATCTTGGCACTGGCGGCATTGAAGTTTTCGTACTCCAGCTCGCCCACGGCACCGCCATCCATCGTGTAGGCCCAGTCGCAGCCGAATTTCTCTACGTCAAAGTGATGTGCACCCAGGCCGATTTCCTCGTCGGGATTGAAGCCCACGCGGATGTTGCCGTGTTTTACCTCGGGGTGTTCCTGCAGCCACTCGATGGCGCTCAGGATTTCGGCGATACCGGCCTTGTCATCGGCGCCGAGCAGTGTGTCGCCGTTGGTGACGATAAATTCCTGTCCTACATAGTCGTTCATCTCGGGGAACTGTGCCGGGTCGAGCACGATGTTGGCCTCCTCGCTCAGTATGATGGGCGCTCCCTCATACTTCACGATGCGGGGTTTCACGTCGTGGCCGCTCATGTCGGGCGCCGTATCCATGTGGGCGATAAAGCCGATGGTGGGCACAGCCTTGTCGGTGTTGGCGGGCAGGGTGGCAAACAGATAGCCGTTGTCATCGAGCGAGATGTCGCTCAGGCCCATGGCGTGCAATTCCTTCTCCAACTCCTTGGCAAACACCATCTGACCGGGCGTGGACGGCGTCAGGTTGGTGAGCTCGTCACTCTGGGTGTCGAACTTCACATACTTCAAAAATCTGTCAACTAATTTCGTCATAGTGTATATTCTATTGTTAATGGTTATACTTCTTTTCAACTCACAAAGTTAGCAATAATACCTCAAAAAAGCCATACAAAAATCCACAAAAATTGTGGATTTTTGCACGGCTTTTGTCAGAGTATTGCGAGGCTCCGCCTCGCTGTCACGGTTGTGGTTACTTGGCGACTTTCTCGAGGCGCTTCATCATGGCGAACATGAAGATGGCGGCGGCGAGGCAGACGGCGATGAACACGGTCCATACGGCCCACAGGGGCAGGTCGCCCCACAGGTAACCGCCGACGCTCACCAGCTTGTTGCCGATGGCGGTGGCGCCAAACCAGCCACCCATCATCAGGCCTTTGTACTTGGGAGGAGCCACCTTGCTGACAAACGAGATGCCCATGGGCGAGAGCAGCAGCTCACCGAAGGTCAGCACCAGATAGGTCGAAATCAACCAGTAGGGCGATACCAGCGGGCCAAGTTGGCCGTTCTCGGCCAGTGCTGCCTGTTCGTTGGGCGTGAGCAAGCCCTGTGAGGCGAACAGCATAATAAAGAATGCTGCGCCAGCCACGAGCATACCATAGGCGATTTTGCGGGGTGCTGAGGGCTCTTTGCCCTTATTGGCCAGATAGGTGAAGATGGCCATCGACACGGGTGTCAAAGCCACTACATAGAACGGGTTGAACTGTTGGAAAATCGGAGCCGAGATGTCGATGGTGCCAATTGCGCGGGTGTACTTGTAACCCAGCACGGCCAGGGCGCCAAGTATGATGGCGACCGAGATTCCCTTGCCCTTACCCGTCTTGCTCTCGTACAGCGAGAAGCCGGCATAGACAATCAGGATGAGCATCACCAGGTTGATGACGTCGAACGGCATGGTGTGAACACCCGAGGCGGTCTTGGCGGTGAACTCGTCGGCAAAGTAAGTCAGCGACAAACCGTTCTGGTGGAATGCCATCCAGAAGAAGATGACCACGGCAAACACGAGCAGCAGGGCAATGATGCGGGCCTTGGTCTCCTCCTTGCTCAACTCGGGCTCATTGGACACGGCAGTGGCTTTGCTGGCCTTCTTGCCGGTCTCCTCGGTGTGGCGGAAGGTGCTGCGGGTCAGGTAATAGATGGCAATCGAGAGCACCAGCGATGCACAGGCCACCATGAAGGCGAAGTGATAGGCCTCGCCAGGGGCGGTGTAACCCAGATGCGTCTGGGCATACTCGGTAATCTTTACGGCAGCGGTCGGGGCGAACAGGGCACCGATGTTGATGGCCATGTAGAACAACGAGAAACCGGCGTCGCGCTGGTTGGCATAACGCGGGTCGTCATACAGGTTGCCCACCATCACCTGCAGGTTGCCCTTGAACAGGCCGGTACCCAGGCTGATGAGCAGTAGGGCAGCCAACATGGCGACGATAGCGACGGTCTGCCCGCCTAGGGGCACCGACAGCAGCAGGTAACCCAGGAACATAATGATGATGCCGATGGTGACCATCTTGCCGTAACCGAACTTGTCGGCCAGGTAACCGCCCACGATGGGCAGGAAGTACACGAGCATGAGGAAATCGCCATAGATTTCTCCAGCCCACTTGGGGTCGAAACCGAAGTTTGACCTCAAGAACAGGGCAAACACGGCAATCATCGTGTAGTAGCCGAAGCGTTCGCCTGTGTTGGCCAGTGCCAACGCGAAAAGTCCTTTAGGTTGGTTCTCAAACATAATGTATTCTCTCTTTTAACTAGAGAATCCGGAAAATCTAGCTGCTATTCTAGATTCCCTGGATTCTCGTTTGGTGATTATTTTATTAAATAATGTGTAGCTCGGGAATTACTGCTTCTCGCCGGTGACACGCTCCAGCCAGCTTACCATACCCCACATCACGCCCATGGCGACGAGGCAGATAACCAGGAAGACGGCCCAGCACATCCACAGCTTGGGCATCTTGTTGAGCATAACCGGGCCAATCCAGATGAACAGGTTGCCCAGTGCGGTAGCACCCAGCCACAAGCCCTGGCAGATACCCTGCAGGTGCTTGGGAGCAATCTTGGAAACGAACGACAGACCCAGCGGCGAAATGAACAGCTCGGCTACGGTCAGGAAGAAATAGGTGGCAATCAGTACCCACCACTGCGACTTCATGGATGCCTGCTGGTCAATGCCCAGAGCACGGAAGGCCTCACCATTGGGATAGTCGTAAGCCATGCTCAGCAGTACAAGGAACAGGTAAGCCAGACCCGTGATAGCCATACCGATGACAATCTTGCGAGGCGTGGAAATTGCTTTTCCTTTCCTTGCCAGAGCGGCAAAGATAGCCATGATGATCGGGGTGAGCACAATCACGAAGAACGGGTTCACTGCTTGCCAGATCTCGGGAGCAATCTTGTCGGTGATGACATAGTCACGAGCAAATACCGACAGCGACTGGCCGTTCTGGTGGAACGACAGCCAGAAGAATACGCAAACGCCCAGCACTGCAAACAAGGCAGCCATGCGCTGCTTGATTTCCTTGGCCATGGCGCGCTTCTCCTCGGCAGTGTACTGCTCGACGGCAGCGGCCTCCTTCTTGGCGGGAGTCGGGAAGATTTTCTTAAAGGCAATGAAGATAAACAGAGAGATGAACATGGCGACTACTGATGCAATAAAGCTGTAGTGTACACCAGTGTTGAACACCTCAAGATAGCTGTTGCAAGCGGCAGTCATGTCGGTCATGTCCAGACCACCCTGGTTCACCTTCTCCATCAGTGCGGTGAGGTTGGTCATCTGTTCGCCGGCCATGTTGGCACCTTCTTTCAGGTACTGGTGGCACAATGCGGGAAGACCTGCATCATACACCATACCCTTGACGCCGAGCCACCACTGGCGCAGCAACGGGGCAACGAACGGGGCGATCAGACCACCGATGTTAATGAACACGTAGAAAATCTGGAAACCAGAGTCGCGGCGATCCTTGATCGACTTGATCTCTTCCTCTGACTTGCCGGCGGCAACGGCTTCGGCCTCCATGTTGTCATACATCTGACCTACGATAGCCTGCAGGTTGCCTTTGAACAGACCGTTACCAAAGGCAATCAGGAACAGTGCCACGCAGGTGAACACGAGCAGCCACATGTGGTTGCCGGCTGAGTGGACAACGGGGATGGACAGCAGCACGTAGCCAACAGCCATGATTACGAGACCCCACTGGATGGTACCCTTGTAGTTCTGGGTGCGGTCGGCAATGAAACCGCCCACAAGACTCAAAACGTAGATACCGGCATAGAAGACGCTGTAGATGGCGCCCGATGTGCCCTCGTCAAGACCGAATTTGGAGCACAGGAACAGCAGCAGCACGGCGTTCATGATGTAGTAGCCGAAGCGCTCGCCCATGTTGCTCAACGCGGCGGGGATTAACCCCTTGGGAT
>JAEEGI010008648.1_pt1 | contig 22437 bp, 19 predicted proteins | sample 8958751 | NCBI WGS metagenome assembly JAEEGI01 (sample SAMN16246545, study PRJNA631951) | gut metagenome | biome: gut microbiome; feature: rumen; material: KS-attached | host: Bos | place: Iran: Karaj | collected 2018-10 | reverse complement strand
TTTCTCGAAAAAAAGTGAGTGTTTTTGGAAATGGTACTCTGAAATGGTACTCTGAACCGTTTGTTTCACCAAGAATCGACCTATCAGACACGTCCGATGGAGGCCCAGAAAGGTATGTGTTTTTGATGTATTCTGCCACTGCATAACAGCCTTTGTACATAAAATGCCACCCGACTTGAGTGGCAAAAGACGAACAGGATGAGGGCCATCGTCAATGAAAAACAAAAAGAGGACTTAGGATTGTCTTTTCACATAATTGTTGTATTTTTGCGGAAATAAACTAATAATAGTCGGCGGAAATAAACTAATAACGCTCGGAAGCAATAAACTAATTATGGCGACATTGCAGGAAAAACTCGCTGATTCGCTGGCGGTACTTAAGGCTTGGCAGGATGATCATAAAGATAATATGGTCATCCAGGGCGCTTCGACTCTTGGTGAGATGCATACCAAACGTTTGGTGGACAATGGCTATCTTCAAATGGTCATCAAAGGGTGGTATATCCCTTCCTCTCCTGGAAGTGAAGGCGATTCTACCGTCTGGTATGTATCATATTGGGCTTTTGTCACAGCCTACCTTGACAGTAAACTGGGTGAACAATGGTGCCTTTCTCCCGAATTATCCCTTTACTTTTACAGCGGTAAAAGCATCATTCCCAAACAACTGATCGTCCGTAGTCCGAAAGCGTCGAACAACATTCTTTCTCTTCCTTTCGGGACCTCGATCCTGGATATCAAAGCAAGTATCCCGAACTCAGTAGTAAAAGAGCCCCGTTACGGTGTCAATCTATATCCTTTGAGCTTATCCCTTTTGATGGCGTCACCGGACTATTACAGGCGAAATTCACTTGAAGCAAGAACTTGTCTCGCCATGATTAGGGATATTTCCTCCATGACAGCAGTTGCGATTGAGGGGGGACACTCTACCCGTGCCGGAAGGGTGGTTGGAGCCTTGCGCTCCATCGGAAGAGAAGAGATGGCAGATACGCTCCTTACTACGATGCGTCAATTTGGCTATGAGGTTTCGGAGGAGAATCCCTTTGAAGAGAATATCCGTCTTCCAGAGACTAGCGTTTCGCCGTATGCCTCCCGTATCCGTCTTATGTGGGCGAGAATGCGCCAGATTGTCGTTGCCCTAAAAGAATCCACAGGGGCCCACCCCTCTAAGATCAATTTGGCCGATGTCCTGTCCAATATGGATGCCACCTATATCAAGGATAGCTACAATTCCTTGTCTATTGAAGGATACAAGGTTACAGAAGAACTATTGGAAAGGGTTCGAAGCGGTGAGTGGGATCCGAAAAAGGAAGCACACGACAAAGAACAAAAAGACGCCTTGGCTGCCCGAGGGTATTATCAGGCTTATCAGGCGCTTCGCGCATCCATTTCAGATACGATAACTACCGGATCAGACGCAGCAATGATGTATGTCAAAGGACATCAGAGTTGGCACTTCCAACTGTTTGAGCCTTGCATCCGTGCCGGAATCATCAAAGCTTCCGATCTCATTGGCTACCGCACACACCAAGTTTATATTCGTAACTCCATGCATGTTCCATTGAATCCTGATGCGGTATTGGATGCTATGGAAGCCTTGGCGGATATGATGAAAGAAGAGCCCGACGCTCTGGTCCGTGCTATTCTGGGACATTTCTTCTTCGTCTATATCCACCCCTACATGGACGGGAATGGCCGGACGGCCCGTTTTGCAATGAACAGCCAATTGGTCACCAGTGGTTACCCCTGGGTGGTAGTACCGCTGGAGCGTCGTGAACAATATATGAAGGCGTTGGAAAAAGCCAGCGTCGATGAAGACATCTCCGACTTTGTAGAATTCGTTCTTTCTCTGATTACAACAACCCATTGAGTTTTGTCATCGAGGTTGCCTTGATATCATCCACGATGTCGATATAGGGTTTCATGGAAGAATAGTCGCTGTGGCCCGTCCATTTCATCACGATGTTCGGCGGGATTCCCAGGGATAAGGCATTTACGATGAAGGTGCGGCGGCCGGTATGGGTGCCGACGAGTTCCCACTTGGGATGGATTTCATCGGTGCGGACGTTGCCCTTGTAGGTTGTAATGCGGATTTCCTCATTGATGCCGGCGAGTTGTCCTCCGTGGCAGGTTTTACAAGATTTTCGTATCCCCAATGCTCCACTTAAGCCGCTGTAAATCAGCGGCTTTTTTCGTATTCAGATGGCTCGGGGCGAGGGCTCCGGGAAAAAGAAAAAAAGTTTTCGTATCTTTACATCTCTAACTATACGTCTTATGAAACTCAAGTCCTTCATTCTGACCGCGATCGCACTAAGCGCAATCGCATCATCCTGCCAAGAGGCCAAGCAAAAAGTACCCGCAATCGATCTTGCAAACCTTGATACAGAAGTCTCTCCCGGAGAGGATTTCTACCGCTACGCCACGGCAGGCTGGCAGAAAAGCCACCCCCTCGGGGCGGAATTCGCACGTTTCGGCACTTTTGACCAGCTACGCGAAGACAATGTCAAGCGTATCAATGATCTTTTTGCCTCGATGACCAAGCTCAACCCCGAGAATGGCAGTGTCGAACAAAAGATAATCGACCTCTACAAACAGGGTCTCGATTCGCTCCGCCTCAATTCAGAAGGCGCAGCCCCTCTTAAAAAATATATTGAGCATCTAAACTCCATCTCCGACAAGGAGGCCTTTGCACGGGCCCTTGCCGCAATGCAGCTTAACGGCGGACGCGCCCTGTTCTCGGCGTTTGTGGAATCGGACCTCATGGACAGCAACAGCCAGATTCTGTATTTAGGCCAGGGCGGCCTGGGAATCGGCGACAGAGACTATTATCTAAAAAGCGAGAACGCAGCCATCAAAGAAGGTTACCTCTCGTTCCTTTCAAAGATACTGGGCCTTGCCGGCGTTGAAGATCCCGGCAAAGTAGCCGCCAACGCTCTTGCCGTCGAAGATTATCTTGCCCTCAACTCCTGGACCAGGGAGCAGGAGAGGGACATTGTGAAGCAATACAACCCTATGTCTTCACAGCAACTCTTTGACGCTTATCCCGGATTCGATTTTGCAGCTTTCTTCAATGAAGCAGGCATTCCGGAGCAAGACAAAATCATAGTTGCCGAGCCATCGTTCTTCGAAGCGCTCAGTGAGTACGTTGCATCAACCGACGTCGAAGTGCTGCGCGACTACCTCACCGCCCACCTCGTGAGCGGCGGCTGCGGAGCGCTGAGCGATGATTTCTATGCCGCACAGTTCGATTTCTTCTCCCGCCAGCTCTCCGGGATCCAGGAGCCCAAGCCCCGCTGGAAACGCGCCATGGCAGTCCCGAACGGAGTTCTGGGCGAGGCCGTCGGCCAAATGTACGTCAAGAAATACTTCCCCAAGAAGTCAAAAGACCAGATGCTCGCATTGGTAAACAACCTGCAGAAAGCATGGGGAGAGCATATCGACGCACTTGACTGGATGGGAGACAGCACCAAGGTCCGCGCGCACGAGAAGCTCAACAATTTCACGGTAAAGATCGGATATCCCGACAAATGGAAAGACTACAGCTCTCTGCAGATCGACCCTGCCCTGAGTTACTACGAGAACCTGCGCGCCGCCTCCCGCTGGTTCGTCCAGGACAATCTCTCCAAACTCGGCAAGCCCACCGACAAGACCGAGTGGGGCATGACTCCGCAGACCGTGAACGCATACTACAATCCAAGCACTAACGAGATATGCTTCCCTGCCGCCATCCTGCAGCCGCCGTTCTTCAATCCCGACGCGGACGAGGCGGTCAACTACGGCGCTATCGGAGTAGTTATCGGGCACGAAATGAGCCATGGTTTCGACGACCAGGGCCGCCTGTTCGACGCCAACGGCAACATGGTAAGCTGGTGGACCGACGAGGATGACGCCCGCTTCAGGCAGAAGGCACAATTGCTCGTAGAGCAGTTTGACGAGGTTGAAATCCTGCCCGGCGTGCATGCCAACGGCAGCTTTACCCTTGGCGAAAATATCGGCGACCACGGCGGCCTCAGCATTGCCTATACAGCAATGGAAAATGCAATCGCAGGTAAAGATCCCGGCCTTATCGACGGCTTCACTCCCGCACAGCGTTTCTATATCGGCTATGCAACCGTCTGGGCACAGAACATCACCGACGAGGAGAAACTGCGCCTTACCAACACCGACCCTCACTCGCTTGCAGTCAACAGGGTAAATGTATCGCTCCGCAATTTCGGCACTTTCTTTGATGCATTCGGCATAAAAGAAGGAGATCCTATGTGGAGGCCCGAAGAAGAACGAGTTCATATCTGGTAACGATGAAGAAGTTAATTATCCCCGTCTGCGCCCTTCTGCTCACCGCCGGCGCAGTGCTTCTCTCCCTCAAGCTCAACAAGGAGGAAGCCGCACCGGAGGCGGACTCCAGCGAGTTTGTGACCATTACCGACGCCGTTCCCGACGCGATTCTCGAAATACGCTATTTCAGCACATACAATTTCGTCGGTGAACGCATCGACGGTTATCTCGAGCCTACCGCCATGCTTACCAAAATGGCTGCAGACAGTCTTCGCGCCGTAAGCGACGAACTTCTCACCCTCGGCTACCGAATAAAGATTTTCGATGCATACAGGCCCCAGTGCGCTGTTGACCATTTTGTGCGCTGGGCATCGGATGTGTCCGACACCCGCATGAAATCTTATTTCTATCCCGACCTGGACAAGAGCGTGCTCTTCGAACAGGAATACATAATGGAAAAAAGCGGGCACACTCGCGGATCGACCGTCGACCTGACCCTTTTCGACATGAATACCGAGACGGACGTCGACATGGGCGGCACCTTCGACTGGTTCGGCCCCGAGAGCCATCCCGATTTTTGCGGCAACCCCGACAGCGGAGAGTTCAACGGTGACGGAAGCGTCAGTCCTTCCGGCATGACCATCACCGCAGAGCAATTCGCCAACCGCATGCTGCTCCGCAACATAATGGTCAAGCACGGCTTCAAGACCCTGGACTCCGAGTGGTGGCACTTCACGCTCAAGGACGAGCCTTTCCCCGAAACCTATTTCACGTTCCCCGTAAAACAGCTTTAAGAAATGAAAACGCTTTGCAGATTCTTAATCCCGTCGCTGGCACTTATAATTATGTGCCAATCAGTTGCTGCGACCTCCCCGGACAGGCAACAAGACCATCATTTCGCTAATACTCCTTTCGCGCTCAATTTGATTGAAAGGATGGATAAAGAGTCTGACAAAGATTATGTCATCTCACCTCTCAGCCTCCAGCTGTTGCTCGGCTTGGTCATGAACGGCGCCCAGGGCAAGACGGCTGACGAGATATACTCCACTCTCGGCATTGAAGCGTCTGAAGCGGAAGAATTCAACAACTATTGCAGCCGCACCATCGAGAGGCTGCCGAAGCTTGATCCGAAAACCAAACTGAATCTGGCCAACGCCCTGTTTGTCAACCAGCGCTACAAGCTCAAGGACGAGTATCTCCAAAAGGTCACGAAGCCCTTCAGCGCAGAAGTTTCGGCCCATGATTTCAGCAATACAAAAGGTACTGCCGACTACATAAACAATTGGTGTTCGGAGCAAACAAACGGACTCATTCCTTCCATCATCGACAAGGTGTCGGAGGATATGCTGTGCTACCTGGTAAACGCCCTGTATTTCAAAGGCGAATGGGCAGACAAGTTCGATCCAAGATACACTTCCCCCGAGCCTTTCAGCAATAACGGCAAGATCGTAGGAGATGTTCCCATGATGAAGCAGTACGACGACTACGGCTTTTTCGGCAACGAGCTTTTCAAGGCAGTCCGTCTCCCTTACGGGAACAAGTCATTCAGCATGATTGTACTGCTCCCCGAAGAGGGACACAGTACTGCAGAAGCCATTAATTTCCTTAAAGACAAAGGCGCCGGGTGGCTCCTGTACAGCACACATAAAAGGAAAGTCGACCTATGGCTCCCCCGCTTCGAAGTACGATATCACATCCGCCTCAACGACACTCTCGCCAAGATGGGGATGCCGACATCTTTTACCAGGCGGGCCGATTTCAAAGCTCTTTCTCCCGATGCCCTCAGACTGAGTTTTGTCATGCAAGACGCAGTAATAAAAGTTGACGAAGAAGGAGCGGAGGCTGCAGCAGTTTCTTCTGCCGGCATGATAGCTACCACCGCGATACCCATGGATCCTCCGGTCGAATTCCATGCCGACCGCACTTTCTTGTATATGATAACTGAAGACAGCTCCGGCAGCATCCTGTTTGCCGGACGCTACTGTGGAACCAAATGAATATGAAACGTTTTATCTTGATTTCTTCGCTGCTGCTGCTCTGCGCGGCCATGCATGCCCAGCAGCTCACCGGGACTTATCTGGTGGCCGAGCGCGATACGTGCAATCTCTACATCGACTATTACGCTCCCAATCCCCAGGCCGCCGTTCTTCCGGACGGCAATCTCAAGCCTACCGTATTGTTCGTTTTCGGCGGCGGTTTCGTAACCGGACGCCGCAACGATCCGTATCATCTCCCTTGGTTCAAAAAGCTGACGGACGACGGTTACGGAGTGGTATCCGTTGACTATAGGCTGGGACTTAAGGGAATCCCCATGCGCTTTGATCTCTTCCATCTGATCCAGAGCGCCAAATACACCAAGAGAGCTGTTGATATGGGTGTGGAAGACGTATTTGCAGCAATACGCTTCATAGCCGACAATTCCGACGAGATGGGCGTAGATCCCAACAATCTGGTTATCTCGGGAAGCTCAGCTGGTGCAATGATTTCACTCAGCTGCGCCCTTGAAGTCTGCAGTCCCACCGAGCGCACAGCGATTCTTCCCGAAGGATTCAATTTCAAGGGTGTAATGTCTTTTGCCGGCGCAGTCATGTCCGACAGCGGACTGCCTTCATACAAGACGGAGCCCGCCCCTCACCTGCTGTTCCACGGAACCGTGGACGAGGCGGTAGCTTACAACAAGATAGCCTTCGGACGCTGGGGCATGTACGGCAGCAGTTCTCTGGTGAAGGAAGTCTTCTCCAAAAAGGGATATGTTTACAACTTCTTCCGTTACGAGAATCATACGCACGACGTTGCCGGCAGCATGGAAGCTACCTGGCCGGAGCAGAAGAGATTCCTGGAAGAGAACGTAATAGGAGGCAAGCGCAGGATAATAGACGCCACTCTCGACGATCCTTCCATGCCTGTCTGGAACAACATCACGCTCAACGACATCTATAAATGAGAAAACTATTCAGCATTGCGATTCTGACCTTTCTTTTATGCGCCTGCACTTCAAAGCCTTCACAGGCACCCTGGAGCGCAGAGAAAGCCAATCTGTGGTATGGGGCCCAGCCATGGCTGTCGGGATGTAACTTCATTCCGTCCAATGCCATAAACCAGATTGAAATGTGGAGTTCGGACACATGGTCGCCCGATCTGATCAATACCGAACTCAGTTGGGCGGAAGAGCTTGGATTCAACACCATGAGGGTGTTCCTGAGCAGCGTCGTCTATGCCAACGAGCCGGAAGCTTTCAAGCGCCACATCGATGAATTCCTGACCATCTGCGACCGCTACGACATACTGCCCCTGTTCGTGTTCTTCGACGATTGCTGGGATCCCGAATCGTCATACGGCGTGCAGCGCGCGCCCAAGAAAGGAGTGCACAATTCCGGATGGGTTCAGGATCCGTCCAAGGCGCGCAGGGCCGACACATCCCTCACATACCCCGAGCTCGAAAAGTACGTGAGCGATATCCTCGGCACTTTCGGCCGCGACAACCGCATCCTCGGATGGGACCTCTACAACGAACCAGGCAACAGCGGGTACGGCGAAAGCAGCCTTCAACTGGTGAAGAACGTGTTCCGTTGGGCACGAAATGCAGCACCATCCCAGCCGCTTACTGTTGGTGTATGGACGGAATCGCTGCCTGCCCTGAATGCATACCAGCTTGAGAATTCCGATATTATTTCTTTCCACGACTACGGCACCCCGGAGCACATGCAGCATACCATCGATACGCTCAAGACCAAAGGCCGCCCGCTTATCTGCACCGAGTATATGGCACGCACCCGCGGAAGCCTGTTCGGCAACGTTATGCCGCTGTTGAAAGATAACAACGTAGCCGCGATCAACTGGGGATTCGTATCCGGCAAGACCAATACCATCTTTGCCTGGGACACTCCCCTGCCCGAGGTGGACGAGCCGGATCTTTGGTTCCACGATATTTTCCGCACCGACCACACTCCTTTCGATCCAGCCGAGATAGAAGTCATCAAACGCTGCAACAATGCCGTCGTTCCTGCAAATTGACAACATATCCAAATCCTACGGCACAAAGATTCTCTTTGACCACATAGGGTTCAACATCAACGAGGGCGACAAAATCGCCCTCGTTGCTCCAAACGGTACCGGCAAGACTTCGCTGCTCCGCATCCTTGCCGGCAAAGACAAGTCCGACTCCGGCGGCAAGATAACCTTCCTGAAAGATATACGGATCGCTTTCCTCGAACAGGAGTACGAATTCGACCCCTCGCTCAGCATCGGCCAGCAGCTTTATTCTGACGATGCAGACGTGCAGCTTCGGACCATACGCATCCTGGATGAGCTGGGCTTGTCACCCTCTCAATCTATGGGGGAATTGTCGGGAGGCGAAATCAAGAGAGTCGCCATAGCCGGCCTACTTGCATCGGGTGCGGAATTCCTGATAATGGACGAGCCCACCAACCACCTGGATATCGACGCCATAGAGTATCTCGAAAACGCCTTGAAGCGTTCCCGCTGCACTCTGTTCATGGTATCGCATGACCGCTATTTCCTCGACAGGGTATGCAACACTGTCATGGAAATGGACCGCGGGGCAATTTATATCTACCGTGGCGACTATGAGAACTTCCTGGCCAAACGCTCGGAAAGAGTTTCAAACTACAATGCCGAGACCGACAGGGTACGCAACATCCTGCGCCGCGAACTGGAATGGATCCATGCCACTCCTTGCGCGAGGAGCGGTAAGGCCAAATACCGAAAACAAGCTTTCGAGGAGCTCAAGGAGAGAGCATCCGACGCGTACATAACCAGCAATATAACAATGGAAGGCCTCAGCTCCGGAGGCTATCTGGGCAAGCAGGTAATCGACTGCCGGGACCTTTCTTTTTCATTCGGAGACAAAAAGATCGTAAGCCATTTCAGCTATAACTTCCAGCGATACGAGCGGGTTGGCATAGTAGGAGGAAACGGCATCGGGAAAAGTACTTTCCTCGACCTGCTGGCATACAGCGACTCTCCTTCCGTCAAAAGGGGCGAGTCGGTACGGATAGGCTATTACAAGCAAAAAGGCGGATCCTTCAGCGACGGGGATACGGTACTTGAAACCGTTCCGGACACGCGCCTGCTCGAGAAGTTCCTGTTTCCGCACGAAATGTGGAACAACCGCATCGGGCGCCTTTCAGGAGGAGAAAAAAGGCGTTTGTACCTGCTGACAGTACTTATGCAGAATCCTAACCTGCTGATACTGGACGAGCCCACCAACGACCTGGATATAGTAACCCTCAATATTCTTGAAGAGTACCTGCTGGATTTCAAGGGCAGCCTGATCATCGTTACTCATGACCGGCATTTCCTGGACCGTCTGGTAGATCATCTGTTCGTGTTCTGCGGCGATGGGGTCATCAAAGATTTCATCGGGGGCTACAGCGCATACCGGACGTTTATTTCCGACCTCCGGAAAGAAGAGAAGGCGCGTGCAAACGCATCGGCGCCCAAAGCCCCGGTCCGCGAAAAGCCCGCCGCTCCCCGCAAGCTCAGCTGGAAAGAGAAGAAGGAGATGGAACAGCTGGAGGCCGATCTGGAGGCGCTTGGAGCCGAGCAAAAGGAACTGGAAGCAATACTTGCAGGCGGCACTCCCGACTATCAGAAGATAGCTCAGGCCTCTGAGCGGTACGAGCAGATCCGCGCTCAAATAGACGCCAAAGAAACCCGCTGGCTCGAGCTCAGCGAAATATAGCTACTGAACAGTACTGAATATCTCGGACCAGGCCCCTACTCCAATGGTGGTCAAATATGGCGCAAACACACTCTCCTCATCCGGAGTACCGGCGGCCGCCCACACGAACCAGGAGGGCTTCTTGCCGCCAGGCTCCTGAGCATCGTCAGGGAAACGCCTCAAGCCGATTCTCAAGCCTCCCTCCGCCCTGTTATCCTGCCAATTGTGCCACTGAATCCCGTCGATACCTTCCAGGGCTGCGGTTTTTTTCCATGCCCAGGCGGCGCCGGCTGCCTGAAGGGCAAGGTCGGCATCTGAGTAACTGGGCGAATTGGTTCCGTTCTCGGAAAGGAATAGGAGGCGCTTTGTATTGCCGTTATAATAATGAGTCTTGTCAAGAATCCACGCATTAATTACTTCCAGATTCTTGAAAGTGCAATAAGCCGACGAACTAGAATAAGTGGCAGATTTATCGTCCTTCCAGAACTCAGGTTTTGCTAGGTTCTGCGGATAAGGGTGATAAGCGACACCCCACAGGAAGTCACCTTCGGCCGCGCTCCATTTGCACAAGTCGTCAAGCAGGCTCTTTGGAGCATACTGACCTTCAGCCTTTGCCCAGCAGTGCGTCAAAGAAATCATAACCACTGCATTAGGATCATATTGATGAGCAATATTGTGGCAGATACGCATGGAACGCACATAACTGTCCATATAGCGCCACTCGGGCTGATCGCCCATATTGGTCCATTCCTTCTGGAAATCCACCTCATTGTGAAGAATCCAGTTGTGGATGCGCCCTATCGATTCCGACGAGTAGCGGTCGGCAAGATAATCGAGAGCGGCGGCATACACGTTCACGCTTTGAGCCGTGGTAAGGTTGGGCATACTGTAATTTCCGCCGTCGCATTCGGGATGCTTAAGAAGCGCCGTCGCTTGTGAATGGGTGTCGCTCTGACGGTTAAGCAAGATAGCCGATACAACTATCCCGCGTTTGCGACATTCCGTCATTATCTTGTCCAGAGCGGAAACATACCCCTTGTCCATGTAATATGTAAGCCCGCCGAACTTGCGCTCTACCGTATAGTTGCCGCTGCGGACAGTGTTCACAAGAGAATTGAGCAGGATATTTACAGTCACGCTGCTTATGCCCAGATTGTCGAGGTCCGGAAGATTGTCGTTAACCACAAAGCCGCCCAGTCCTTTCTTGCTCTTGGGCTTAAGCGCAGAAGGGCTGCGCACGGCGCTGATCTTGTCGGGGTAACGGGCATGCGAGCAAAGAGTCTGGGAGGTGCCGTCCACTTTCACCACAGCAAAACGCGACAGCAATCTGTCATATGCCGGAAGGCCGTCACGGTTTACTATCCGTGGCACGGTTATGCTGAAACTGCTGCCGTCAACAGCTGTTTTCTGACTGAAGGAACTCATCTCGGCAGGATTCTCCCACGGCGCAATCTCTGCAATATAATACCCACGGCCTCCATCTGTCCGGCCTTTTATTGTAATTTCGGACTCTCCCGCCGCAACACTTGACACCGAGCAAGGAAAAGACTTGACGACATAATTGGCAATGCGCTCAGCCTCGGCCTGCTTGCCCTGTGCCTTTGCAAGTTCGGACTCATAGGCCTTCAGTTCCTCCTCGTTCATTTCTCTTATCCGGAAATTCTTGATATGGAGGATCACGCCTTTTTTAGATCCGAAATCAAGGCGGAGGAACTCGCCTGTCTTTCCCCAGGAAAAGGCGCTTCGGTCGGCTGCAATACTGCAACTGTAATTCTTCCAGGCCGTCCCCATTGTAGAAGAGATAGCACCGAAATGGCGTGAACGGGCCTCGGTTATGGAGTTCCCGTAAAAGACCTGAAGATCACTTACACCAGCATTACACTGATAATCAAAAGTAAGAACACGGTGTTCCGGCTCCAGGTCGCTCTTGATGCCCTCAGTAAAAATGTAAGGATCAGTACCTGTGGTTGTCAGCAGCCATTCACCCGAAGACTCGTTGAATGACATTGTCATATCAAAGATATTCTTGCTCACAAACGCCAGATCCACACTCTCCACATGCCTTGCCGGTTCCGGTTCCAGTTCGGGTTCCGGCTCGATCTGTTGAGGATTATCTGGATCTGGCTGCTCTACAGGCGCAGGAGCGCACGCAATGCATGCTAACAAAAGTAAAGCCGGCAGCGGTAACTTAAAACTCATTGCTTACGCTCTTTGCGGCGGTCGGCAAGAAGGAAGAGGCTGCTCACGGTAAGGCCGCTCACAATATGCCACACGCCCCACCAGGCCGTAATGACCAGCATTCCTCCGTGAGGCGGAAGATTGGAAAAGATGCTGGTTCCAAGCAGCAGGACAAGGCCAAGGCCGCTGTTCTGGATTCCGGTTTCGATGGTGAGAGTACGCCTGTCACGGAAAGGCAGCTTGAAGGCGCTGCCCACCGAAAAACCTATGGTGAGCGCCAGCAGGTTATGCACAAGAACGATCAGGAAAATATACTTGATGCAAGCGAGGAAACTCTGCCTGTTGCCCCAGAACGAAAGCACTACCATGGCAAGGAAGAAAATTATGCTCAGCCACTGCAGAGGCTTCTTGAGCTTGTCCGCTACCTTGGGCAGATATTGCGAAGTGAGGATACCGAGGGTAAGGGGAATGCCCAGCAGTATGAAGATTGTCTTGAATACGTCCCAAAGAGGAATGACCAGCTGGGGCACATCGGCCTTGACGCTGGCGATATCGAGGTAGAGGTTGCCGTAGAGCCAGAAATTGAAAGGAGTCATCAGTATGCACAGGGCGGTGCTGATGGCGGTAAGCGATACGGAAAGCTCAACGTTTGCCTTGGAAAGCGACGACATGAAATTGGAGATATTGCCGCCCGGACAGGATGCCACCAGAATCATACCCAGCGCCATGGACCAACTGATTCTGGGGCCGAGCGCTACAGCGAGCAAAAAAGTCAGCAATGGCAGGAGTACCAGCTGACAACACATTCCAAGAATAACCGACTTAGGTTTACGGAACACCTCAACGAACATCTTGGGTTTGATCCCAAGAGCCACGCCGAACATGACGAAGGCAAGTACAATGTTGATAGTGTTCATACCTCCGGCATTCAGGGTTACCTGAAGGCCGTCGAGGAAATCAAAGACTTCTTTCATAGGCTTACGGACTTTCTGCCCGAATATCCGGGCGTCATGGTTGCAGAACGGATGTTCTCTATTGTAACGGACGGGTCATTGATGAAATATAGCGTGGACCCGCCGTTAAGGTTCACCTTCAAAGTTTTATATGCAGCTTCGGTGAGCTTGCTCACGCTCGACATCTTGACCTCGGCGTCGGGCACTTCAAATGACGCCGCATCCACTTCTGATGTTCCGTTGATATTGAACTCAGCCTTGTTTCCGCTTCCGCTGACAACCATATAGCAGTTTGACTTGGTGCTTACGGACAGCTTTTCGGTAGTGCAATAAGATACCACTTTTGATGTGCCCTGAAGAGAGTATTCCGACTCCTCGGACTGCTGCTCCACTATCTTCAGCTGAGCAGAATTGAAGGCCTCGACGGAGCACTCCTTGCAAGTAACGTCAAACTCTGCAGACGACTTGTTGCGGGCCGTCAGATTAAAAGACAAGGAGCTGATTTTAAGAGGTTTGACAACCGCGTTATCCGACAGTTCGAAGCTTACCCTCGACTTATCGAACAGGTCTTCGGTATCCTGGAGCACGGCTTTTTCGGAGAGGGTCACGCCCTGCAGAAGGTCGGGCACATAAACGACCGCGGAGAACACAGGATCGGGCGTCCCTTTGCCGCGGAACTGGCGCTTGACTTCAGAGGGGACCTTGCGCTCGGCAAGCGAGATAACCAAAGAAGAGCCCTGAACCTCGCAAGTTACATAATCGATATAGGCCTCTTCCACCGACAGGAGCGCCCTGTAATCGGAGCCCCTTACCAGGCTTACGGTAAACTGGCCCGACACCTCGATGCTCTTGAAAGGAGAGAGATGACGGCTATACTGCCGCGTAGCCGCCGCAGCTCCCGTCCCCGGTACGAGGAGAGAGATGCACAGAAGGCTGACAATCAACTTTTTCATAATCTATTCTATTAACGAGCCCCACTCGTCCGTTTTCGCATCCAACTCACGCTTGCACTCAAGATACTCGCGGGTGAGCTCCATTATGTCATCGTTAGCGCCCGGGGCGGAGAGAACCTTCTCTATTTCGCCCATTCGGGACTCTAATTTTTCAATTTCGCACTCAAGATAAGAAATTCTGTTCTTTTTCTTACGGTCTTGCCGACTTTTTTCTTTCATTTCCTCTCTCAGTGCGTTGTTCTTAGGCTCCGCGGCCTTTTGCTGTACGGCCGCATTGCGTTCCAACTCCTGAAGGTTTTCAAGTTTCCGGCGCTGCAGGAACTCTTTAACGCCTCCGAGGTGCTCCCTTACCTTCCCGTCACGGAACTCATAGAGCTTATCAACCAGTCCTTCAAGGAAGTCTCTGTCGTGACTTACAACAATGAGCGTGCCATCGAAAGATTTGAGCGCCTGCTTGAGAATGTCTTTCGACTTGATATCCATATGGTTGGTAGGCTCGTCGAGGGCCAGCAGATTGTGATTCTGCAGCATCAGCTTGGCCATCCCCAGACGCGCACGCTCGCCTCCCGACAATACTCCCACCCTCTTGTCGATATCCTCTCCGCGGAACAGGAACTGGGCAAGGATATCGCGCAGCCGGGTGCGAATATCCCCCACCGCGATCCGGTCAAGGGTGCTGAACACCGTCTCGGTTTTATCGAGCTTGTCTTCCTGATTCTGAGCAAAGTAGCCCAGGTCGACATTATATCCCAGGCGGGACTCTCCTCCCAGGGGCTCCAGCTCGCCTGCTATGATGCGCATAAGCGTAGTCTTACCCTCGCCGTTGCGCCCCACCAGGGCCACTTTCTCTCCGCGCTTGATTTCTATGTCTGCGCCGCTGAAAACAGTCTTCTGGGGATATCCGGCCACAAGTCCGGTTGCCTTGTACACAACGTCTCCCGAGCGGGGTGCCGGAGGGAATTTAACAGTCAGGCGCACATTGTCAGTTTCGTCAATCTCCAGGCGCTCAAGCTTTTCGAGCGCTTTGATACGCGACTGCACCTGATTGGATTTAGTAGGCTTGTAGCGGAAAGCCTGGATGAATTCTTCGGTCTTCTGGATCATGCGCTGCTGGTTCTCATAAGCAGCGGTCTGCTGGGAGATGCGCTCGGCGCGCAATTCGAGATACTTGGAATACGGGACCTTGTAATCGTGGATGTGGGCGAGCATTATCTCCACCGTACGGTTGGTAACGTTATCCAGGAACTTCCGGTCGTGACTCACCAGCAGGAGAGCCCCGCGGCGGGCCTTCAGATACTCTTCCAGCCACTCGATGGACTCGATGTCAAGGTGGTTCGTGGGCTCGTCAAGCATCAGCAGTTCAGGCTGGCGCAGAAGAATCTTGGCCAGTTCGATGCGCATGTTCCACCCCTGGCTGAAAGTATCGGTCAAGCGCCCCAGCTCATCGTCCTTGAACCCGAGGCCCCGGAGAGTCTTGCGGGCCTGCACCTCTGGAGGTTCGCTATGTGAAACAGCAAGGCGATCATTTAGTTCCGAGAGCCTTTCTATCAGATCGGCATAAGACTCCGATTCATAGTCGGTTCGCTCGGAGAGTTCGACGCTGATGGCATCGATTTCCGACTGGAGGCCGGAAGTCTCGCTGAACACGGTCATGGTCTCGTCCAGCACGCTAAGCCCCTTATGGTGTTCCATAATCTGGGGCAGGTAGCCGATGGTGATGCCTGAAGGCTTGTCGATATGTCCCGACGTGGGGCTCTGCAAACCCATTATGAGCTTCATTATTGTCGATTTCCCTGCACCGTTACGGCCCACCAGGCCTATCTTGTCGGCACTGCTGATATGGAAATTAATCTTATCCAGAAGCACGAAGCCGCCGTAGGCAACGCTCACATCATCAATCGATATCATCTTGTTCTTTTACGGGGTCTTTACGGCACAGAAGGATAGAAAGCTCGTATAGCAGATAAAGAGGAGCAGAGAGCACCAGCATGGAGAAAGGATCGGACGGCGTAATAAGGGCAGCCAGAGCCAGCACGGCTACGAAAGCATATTTACGTCCCTTGCGGAGAGTGGAACGGCCCACGACGCCAAGGCGCGACAGCACTGAAATCACCGTCGGGAACTCGAAGACAATGCCAATGAGCAGCGACATGGACGTAAACATCGACATGTAGGAGCTCAGGGTGATGGTATTGGCTATTTCGGGGCTCACGCTGTAGTTCATAAAGAACTGCAGGCATACCGGGAGCACGAAAAAGTAACCCACCACTACTCCCAGGTAAAAGAATCCCGACGACATGATGAAAGCCGTACGCACGGCTTTCTTTTCGCTGTCGTAGAGAGCCGGCGCCACAAAGCGCCAAATCTCAAAAACTATATACGGGAAAGCCAGCACCACTCCGGCTGCAAGCGCAGCTTTAAGGTGGGTAAAAAACTGGGCGGAAATCTCAACATTTATAAGACTCATGTTAAGATTCCACCCAAGCCATTTATACACAATAAAATCGGGTTTGGACGGCCAGAGTACGACATCGAAAAGAGGTTCCCTGAACAATAAGCCCGCCACACAGAACACACAGACGGCTATTACCGAGCGGAGCAGGGTCCATCTCAGTTCTTCGAGATGGTCCCAGAAGGACATCTCGCCGCCGCTGCGTTCCGTAGAGGCCACAGCCTATTCTTTTTTGTCAGTCTCGTCCGAGAGGCCGGTCTGGTCATCGATCTCCTTCATTCCGTCTTTGAAACTCTTGACGCCCTTGCCAAGGCCTTTCATGAGCTCGGGAAGTTTCCTTCCCCCGAAGAACAGAAGAATGACGAATGCGATGATGACTAATTCCCACCAGCCGAAAACCAAAGGATAGTACAACATAGACTATGGAATTAAAGTGAATTCAACGACGCCTCAAGTGCCTCGATACGCGACAGGGCGTCAGATTCTTTCTTGCGTTCTGTATCGATAACCGCCTGAGGTGCATGAGCGACGAAACCGGCATTGCCAAGCTTTGCTCTCACGCCTGCAAGGAACTTACGCTGATGCTCCAGTTCGGCAAGGATGCGTGCGCGCTCCTGCTGAGTATCCACAAGGCCCTCAAGAGGTACACTGCACTTGACGGTTCCCACTATGAAACTCTGTGCGGGGCCGTCAAGGCTGTCGAGGAATGCCGAAATATTCGCAGATTTGCCGACGATGGGCAGGAACTCCTTCGAGAAAGGTCCCTCGATGCAGAGCTTGAGAGCATCCTTGGGAGCTATTTGCTTTTGTGCACGAATCCCGCGGACTCCCGTGATAATCTGACGGGCCTGATCGAAGCCCTCGAGGAAAGCATCGTCGTAAGGGCCGGCCACAGGAGTGCGCTCATACATGATGGTCTCGCCGCTGCGGCGCTCGGCCATGGCGTGCCAGATCTCTTCGGTGATGAAAGGCATCACAGGATGTATGAGTTTGAGAAGCTTGTCGAAAAAGCCCACGGTAGCCTCATATGTATAGCCGTCCACCGCCTCGCCGTATGCGGGCTTGACCAGCTCCAGGTACCAGCTGCAGTAATCGTCCCAGAAGAGCTTGTAAATCGCCATCAGGGCATCGTTGATTCGGAATTTGCGATAATGATCCTCGACTATGGTGATGGTGCGCGACAGCAGGTTGTCGAACCACTTGACGGCCACGCGGGAAGACTCGCTCTGGCGGCCGTTCTCATCGACCCTCCAGCCGTTTACCAGACGCCAGGAATTCCAGATCTTGCCGCAGAAGTTACGGCCCTGCTCTACCTGCGACTCATCGTACAGAATATCGTTGCCGGCCGACGAGCAAAGGAGCATTCCGAGCCTGACCGAATCGGCGCCATACTTTTCGATCAGCACCAGAGGGTCGGGGCTGTTGCCCAGGGTCTTGCTCATCTTGCGTCCCAACTTGTCACGCACTATGCCGGTAAAATAAACGTTGCGGAAAGGCACGTCTCCCATGAATTCTCCGCCGGCCATGACCATTCGGGCGACCCAGAAGAAAATGATATCCGGGCCGGTCACCAGGTCACTCGTGGGATAGTAATACTGCAGGTCTCTGTTGGGTTTGTGAGAAGGGTGGCCGGGGCGTGATGCATCGAAAACACTGATTGGCCAAAGCCAGCTGCTGAACCAGGTGTCGAGCACGTCTTCATCTTGGCGCAGGTCGGCTGCGGTAAGTGAAGGATTGATGGCTTTTGCGGCCTTGAGTGCCTTCTCGGCGGTTTCTTCCACCACCACTTCCCCGTCGGGTGTATACCAGGCGGGGATTCTCTGTCCCCACCACAACTGACGGGAAATGCACCAATCGTGGGCATTCTCCATCCAGTGGCGGTACACGTTGCGATATTTGTCAGGAATGAGTTTGATCTTGCCCGATTCCACCGACTCCAGGGCCTGCTTGGCCAGCCCCTCAAGTTTGAGGAACCACTGCTTGCTGAGCTTGGGCTCTATGACGGCGTCGGTACGCTCGCTATATCCGACCGGTGAAATGTACTCTTCGATCTTGACCAGGTTGCCGGCCTCTTCAAGCATCTTGACTATGTTCTTGCGGGCCACGAAACGGTCCTGGCCTACAAGTATCTGCGCCTGCTCGTTAAGGCGGCCGTCATCGTCGAGTATTTCCATTATGGGCAGATTGTGCCTCTGGCCAATCTCGTAGTCGTGAGCGTCGTGGGCAGGGGTCACTTTAAGGCAGCCGGTTCCGAAGTCCATCTCGACGTAGTCGTCTTCGATAACAGGTATCTCCCTGTTGATCAACGGAATGAGCACCTTCTTGCCACGCAGTCCGTGATAGCGTTCATCGGCGGGATTCACGCAAATAGCGGCATCTGCCATAATGGTTTCGGGACGGGTAGTGGCGATTACCAGGAAGTCATCGGTAGGATTGCCTTTACCGTCCGAAATAAAATAGCGAAGATGGTAGAAATGGCTCTTGGTATCGCGGTGGATAACCTCGTCGTCAGATATGGCGGTATGTGCCACGGGATCCCAGTTGACCATGCGGTAGCCGTGATAGATCAGCCCCTTCTTGTAGAAATACACGAATGTGGCCGTAACGGCGTCGCTCAGTGCCGGCTCCATGGTAAACTTGGTACGGTCCCAGTCGCAGGATGCTCCGAGCTTACGAAGCTGCTGGAGAATGATGCCGCCGTGCTCCTCTTTCCACTCCCAGGCATATTTGAGGAACTCCTCGCGAGTCAGGTCTTCCTTCTTGATTCCCCTCTCGGCAAGCCTTGCCACGACCTTGCTCTCGGTGGCTATGCTGGCGTGGTCGGTACCGGGCACCCAGCAGGCGTTCTTGCCGTCCATACGCGCCTTGCGTATGAGCACGTCGTTCAGGGTGTTGTTGAGCACATGGCCCATATGGAGTATGCCCGTTACGTTGGGCGGGGGGATAACAATCGTGTAGGGCTCCCTGGAGTCCGGTTCTGAATGGAAGCATCTGTTCTTAAGCCAAAAGGCGTACCACTTGTCCTCTACTTCCGCAGGATTGTATTTAGTATTCAGTTCCATAGTTTGCAAAGATAACATTTTTACACTAATTTTGCCCGTGAAACACACGAAATTATGGAAGAAAACAAGCAAATACAACTCGAGCTCAAGCCCGAGGTCGCAAAAGGCAATTATTCGAACCTGGCCATCATAAGCCACTCGCACAGTGAGTTTGTCATAGACTTCGCAACCATGCTTCCCGGACTTGTCAAGCCCGAGATAAGCAACCGCATCCTTATGACGCCCGAGCACGCCAAAAGGCTGCTCAACGCCCTGACCGACAATATCGGCAAATATGAGTCCCAGTTTGGCAGGATCGAGCTCCCCGGCTCCCCTAAAGCCACATTCAACCTTGCCGATTTCAATCCGAATGGAACCAAATCTTAGTGCCGTCAAGGCCTTTGTTTTTGACATCGACGGAGTTATGACGGACGGCAGCGTCCTGTGTAATTCCGATGCGGAACCTTTGAGGATTTTCAACGAAAAAGACGGCCACGGACTCCGTATGGCCGCCTTGAACGGATATACTCTGGCGGTAGTTACCGGAGGGCACACTGAGGCGGTGCGCAAGCGCATGACGGCATATGGTGTTCCCTACGAGAATGTGTATCTCAAAGCGCGTAACAAGCGTCGCATACTTGCCGGAATATGTGAGCGTTTCAATCTCCAACCTGAAGAAATACTTTATATGGGCGACGATATTCCCGACGTGCCGGCGATGGAGTTCGCGGGCATCGGAGTCGCTCCCGCCGACGCAGTTGAGGAGGCGCGTCAGGCAGCTGATATCGTTTCGCCCGTCGCAGGGGGCAAGGGCTTCGTGCGCTGGACTCTCGAACTTGTTATGAAAGCCCAGGGCAGGTGGATTTTCGATGTTGACAAATATGAAAAAATGTTCTAAACGCATCATTCTCGGAAGCGGATCGCCCCGCAGGCGCGAGCTGCTCGCCGGGCTTGACGTGGATTTCACCGTAGATACCGCCAACACATTCGAGGAATCAGTTCCGGATGGAGCCAGGCCTGAAGATGTGCCCCTGCTGATGTCAGAGGGGAAATCGCATGGTTTTCACCGGCCGCTTGAAGATGACGAACTGCTCATCACCGCCGACACCGTGGTGATTGTGGACTCCCGCGTGCTGGGCAAGCCCCACGGGAGAGAGCAGGCAATAGAAATGTTGCGCGAACTGTCGGGACGCGAGCACGAGGTGGTATCAGCCGTAACCTTCCGTTCAACGGCCAAGGAGATCAGCGTCAAAGACACTACAAAAGTGTTCGTTTCGCCTTTGAACGACGAGGAAATAGCTTATTACGTCGATACTTACCGTCCGTTCGACAAAGCCGGAGGCTACGGCATCCAGGAATGGCTGGGCTTCGCTGCAATAGGCAGCATCGAAGGCTCGTTTTACAATGTCATGGGATTCCCGGTGCATCGGGTGTGGGAACTGCTTAGGCAATTTGACTGATGAATCCCCCGCCCCGCTTCACTTATCCATTCTGCTACGTGCCGCATCCGCTAGTCCAAGATGCGGCGCGTGCGCTAATAGAGCGCCTCGCCTCCGATCCCGCCATCGGAGGCCTGTTTGCAGAAGGGAAAATGATGGGCGTGCTGATTACCGACAGGGGGCCGCTATACGCATTCAGCGGCCTGGCTGGCGGAAAAGCCATTGTAGATGGATTCGTACCTCCCGTTTTCGACCTCACGCAGGGCTTCTACAAGCAGCGGGAAAAAGAAATAAGCCTCATGCCGGCAGGCCCCGGGAAATCGGCAGCATCTTCCGAACTGCAAGAATGGATCTTCAATCAGTACCGTGTGCGCAACGCGCTTGGCGAAGAGCTCAGCGTCAAGGAAATATTTGCACTCAGAGGCCTTGTCCCGCCGGGCGGCACCGGCGACTGCGCCGCCCCCAAACTGCTCAACTATGCCTTCCGCAACGGCTTTAAGCCACTTGCCATGGGAGAATTCTGGTATGGCGCAAGCCCCGAGAAAGAAGTCAGGCAGCAAGGGCGCTTCTATCCGTCCTGTACCGGCAAGTGCGGGCCTCTGCTCACGTGGATGATGCGGGGGCTCGATGTGGACCGGAATCCGCTGGACGGGGCGCTTGCATCTCCGGACGAGCCGCGGGTGATATATACCGACGAGAGTATCATAGTAGCCGACAAGCCCTCCGGAATGCTTTCCGTGCCGGGCCGCACCGGAGCGCCGTCACTGCTTGAATGGCTGCGCGAAAGATACGGGGCCGGGGTGGAGAGTTGCCACCGGCTGGATATGGACACATCGGGACTGATGGTATTCGCCCGCTCGGTCAAGGACAAAAGCAGCCTGGAGCTTCAGTTCGCTGAAAGGAAAGTACGGAAGGCGTACCGGGCAAGGCTCGAAGGCGGGCCGTGGAACCACGCCGCCAAAGGCACCATCGCCTTGCCGCTCGCCCTGGACTACTATGACAGGCCGCGCCAGATGGTGGACAGCCTGGCCGGCAAAAAAGCCATCACTGAATATGAGCTCGTGGAGGTCCTGCCGGACGGCACTCTGGACGTGCTTTTCCGGCCGCTTACAGGGCGCTCTCACCAGATACGCGTACACGCCGCCCACATCCGCGGACTTGGGCATCCGATAATCGGCGACCGTCTGTACGGTACCCCTTCTACGGAGACGCCGCTGATGCTAAGGGCATGCGGAATCGCTTTCACTCACCCGGCTACCGGGAAACTTATGAGCTTTGGGGAAGGGGTATAAAAGAAATGAGTTGGTGTCTCACGACAACAACTCATACTAACCACATAATTAATAACACTAAAACTAATAACCAATAGGCTGCGAGGAGAACCCTCGTTAACAACCCGATACAAAGGTAAGACTTTTATTTTAATTTCCAAAATATTTTTTGAAAAAATTTTAATATTTATTTAC
>JAEEGI010008646.1_pt1 | contig 22441 bp, 16 predicted proteins | sample 8958751 | NCBI WGS metagenome assembly JAEEGI01 (sample SAMN16246545, study PRJNA631951) | gut metagenome | biome: gut microbiome; feature: rumen; material: KS-attached | host: Bos | place: Iran: Karaj | collected 2018-10 | reverse complement strand
GGTGTTCAGCCCTGTTTCTCGTCAAAATAGGTATAATGTAAGCATCTTTTACCTGTTTTCTATGCTTGTAGCCCATAGTTTGTGCCGATGAAGATATTATCTTGAAGGCATGAAGATATTATCTTCCTTGGCACAAACTTCCCTCTTGTGACAGGGTTATTTTGTGGGTTGCTGTTTGGCGGACGTAATCCGCAAAAATGGCGTCATAATCCGATGCTCCGGTAAAGTTGGGACACCAAAGCGTGACGCTTTCGAGAGTAGCGTCGACGAGGCTGTATATTCCTATAAGCTTGGTGAAGCCATCAAGAAAGCTCGTCTTGAGCAGAATCTCACACAAGAGGAACTGGGTGAACGCATCGGAGTGAAAAAAGCCCAGATTTCCAAACTGGAGAGAGGTTATAGTATCACCATTTCCACCATGAGCCGTGTATTTAAGGCTCTTGGTTTCTCCACAGCATCCCTCGATCTTGGAGGCAGTTTGGGAAGAGTAGCACTTTGGTAAGGACATAGATTTCCCTACAAATTATTAAGGAAAAAAGAAGGTGAACGATTGTCGTTCACCTTTCTTTTGTACACCCGCAGGGGCTCGAACCCTGGACACCCTGATTAAGAGTCAGGTGCTCTACCAACTGAGCTACGGGTGCATCATTTTGTTGCTTTATTCAGCTCTCTTGCTGAATTGCGGGTGCAAAGGTACGGAGTATTTTTGAAACTGCCAAACTTTTTTGCGATTTTTTTTAGAAAAAGACAAAAAAAAGCCCAGAATATGCGTTCTGGGCCTCTTTTCTTGAAAGGAGTTCTGTTTTTTTTGCTTCTTTTCCTTTGTTGCTTAGATGAACAATACGGTGAGTCCTGCCATCACGATGCTGACCATTGACATGAGCTTGATGAGGATGTTCAGCGACGGACCTGAGGTGTCCTTGAACGGGTCGCCGACGGTATCACCCACGATGGTGGCCTTATGTGCAAACGAGCCCTTGCCGCCGAAGATGCCTTCCTCGACCATCTTCTTGGCATTGTCCCAGGCACCACCGGCATTGGCCATGAAGACCGCCAGCGTGAAGCCGCCAGCGAGTCCGCCAACGAGCAAGCCAAGAACACCAGCAACGCCAAGGACGCAGCCCACAACGATGGGGATGGCGATGGCCAGCAGCGACGGGAATATCATCTCGCGCTGGGCAGCACGTGTTGAAATCTCCACGCAGGAGCCGTAGTCAGGCGTTCCCTTACCCTCCAGAATACCTGGAATCTCGCGGAACTGACGGCGTACTTCCTCCACCATCTTCTGGGCGGCACGTCCCACAGCCTCCATCGTGAGTCCGCAGAACAGGAAGGCTGCCATAGCACCGATGAAGGCACCTACGAGCACCTTGGGGTTCATGAGGTTGACCTGGAAGAAGTTCATGAAGTCGGGAATGGTGGCGTCAGCAGCCGAGATAACCTCACCCTTGACGTTCTCCATCATGACACCGGCACGCTCCATCGCAATCTTGATTTCTTCGATATAGGAAGCCAGCAGGGCGAGGGCAGTGAGGGCTGCAGAACCGATGGCGAAGCCCTTACCGGTGGCGGCAGTGGTGTTTCCGAGAGCATCGAGAGCGTCAGTACGATGGCGTACCTCTTCGCCCAGTTCGCTCATCTCGGCATTACCACCGGCATTGTCGGCAATAGGTCCGTAGGCGTCAGTAGCCAGTGTAATGCCCAGCGTTGAGAGCATACCCACAGCAGCAATACCGATGCCATAGAGTCCGTGTGACAGACTTTCTGACGACATTGAGAGGTCGAAGCCGTTGGCAAAGCCGAAGCTGAGAATGATAGCCACACCGATAGTGATGACGGGGATGCAGGTTGAAATCATACCTGTACCTATACCTTTTATAATAACAGTAGCAGCACCAGTCAGGCCTGCCTCAGAGATCTTCTGGGTGGGCTTGTAGCTGTGCGAGGTGTAGTATTCTGTTGCCTGTCCGATGATAACACCTGCAGCCAGACCGCTAATCACGGAGAAAGACAGGCCAAGCCAGTTTTCGATACCCATGAAATAGAGGATGCCGAAGGTGGCGATGGCGATGAGTACGGCGCTGACGTTGGTTCCCAATGATAATGACTTCAGCAGGTCGCGCATGGTAGCGCCCTCCTTGGTACGTACGAGGAAGATGCCGAACAGCGACAGGAACACACCTACAGCAGCAATGAGCATGGGAGCGATGACGGCACGCAGCTGAACCTCAAGGCCAGCCACAGAGAAGGCAGCAGCACCGAGGGCGGCTGTCGAAAGCACAGAACCGCAGTAGCTCTCGTAGAGGTCGGCACCCATACCGGCCACGTCACCTACGTTGTCACCGACGTTGTCGGCAATAGTGGCAGGATTGCGCGGGTCGTCCTCGGGAATGTCGGCCTCGACCTTACCCACGATGTCAGCACCCACGTCGGCAGCCTTGGTGTAGATACCACCACCCACACGGGCAAACAGCGCCTGCGTGGAAGCACCCATACCGAAGGTCAGCATCGTCGTGGTGATGGTGATGAGCGAGTCGTTGGTCACCGAGTTCAGAAGTACAAACCAGAGGGCAATGTCGAGCAGGCCCAGACCTACCACAGTGAGTCCCATGACGGCACCCGAACGGAAGGCCACCTTCAAGCCGGAATTCAGACTGTTACGGGCGGCATTGGCAGTACGGGCAGAGGCGTAGGTGGCGGTCTTCATGCCGAAGAAACCTGCCAAGCCAGAGAAGAGACCGCCCGTCAGGAATGCAAACGGCACCCAGGGGTTCTGTACGTTCAGACCGTAGGCCATGAAGGCAAACAGTGCGCAGAGCACCGCAAACACGATGCCGACAACCTTGTACTGCTGCCACAGATAAGCCATAGCACCTTTTCTCACGTAGAGGGCAATCTCCTTCATGCGGGGTGTTCCCTCGTCTTCCTTCATCATCTGACAAAAGAAGAACCAAGCCATACCCAAGGCCACTAATGAGGCGATGGGTACCAGCCAGAATACTGTTGGAATAATCATAGTTAGTGTTTAAAAGTTATTGAATAGATTTTGGTGATTCGTCCTTGCTACTCGTCGGCAATGAAGTCTGACAGGCTCTCGGCATCCTCGTCCGAATTGTCCTCAATGGTGAAGGTCGTACGGTAGTTGTCCTCCGTGATCTCGTCGTCGTTGGGCTCGTCCAGTTCCACATCGTCCTCGTCGGGGGCGTTGTAGTTGTCTTCCACCTCGAAGTCCTCGTCTTCCTCATTGCGGGGCTCGTCGAACTTCATCTTGGGCTTGTAGGCCTCGGGCTTCAGCTTGGCAAAGATGGCCTCCACCCAGGTGCCCTTGGGAACTTCCAGCACTTCATAGCCGTCAGCCACCTTCTTCTCGTACATACCGCCCTTTTTGTGCAGACGGTCAGCGGGCAGGGTTGTGGTGGAAATGTCGAAACCGCTCTCGATGATATCCTGGATGGACTGGGACAGCGAATCCCAGCCACCGCCAAAGTTACGGTCCAGCACTTCCATGAGCTTGGCTGCAGAGATGTGGCGGATGTTCTCGTAGGTCAGGTCGGTGACTCGCATAATGGGGCGCTTCTTGATGGCCAGTATCATCTTTTTCTCGTCGCCCGTCTTGACGGTGCCCACCTTGTAGCCCTGCTTCTCGTATTTCTTCTTCACATTCTTGTCGTCATCCTTCAGCTCTTCCATCATGAAGGCACTTCTGATGATGTCCATGAAATGGCGGAGGTTCTCCTTCAGTTCTGCATCCTTGTCTACGGTATCCAACATACGGAAAATGTCGTTCTCCTGAACGTCCCATACAGAACTCTTGGTCAGCGTCTTTGCATTAACTGATTGGCTTGCTGTTTCTTCTTTTTTCATATTAATAATCTGTTTGTTTTTCTATTTTTCTGCAAAAATACATACTTTATTTCCCATTTACAAGTTTTTGCACGAATTTTTTTGTATTTTTCCCAAAATACCGTAACTTTGCACGTAATTTATGACAGAACCGTTAGCAGAAAGACTCAGACCGAGAACACTTGACGACTACATCGGACAGAAACATCTGGTGGGCGAGGGAGCGGTGTTGCGCAAGATGATTGACGCAGGCCGCATCTCGTCGTTCATCCTCTGGGGACCACCGGGGGTCGGCAAGACTACCTTGGCGCAGATTATCGCTCACCGGCTGGAAACGCCTTTTTACACGCTGTCGGCTGTGACCAGTGGTGTGAAGGACGTTCGCGACGTGATAGAACGGGCACAGAAGGGACGTTTCTTCAACGAGGCGTCGCCGATTCTGTTCATCGACGAAATCCACCGTTTCTCGAAGTCGCAGCAGGACTCTCTTTTAGGGGCTGTCGAGAAGGGCATCGTCACGCTGATAGGTGCCACTACCGAGAATCCGTCGTTCGAGGTCATCCGGCCGTTACTCTCGCGCTGTCAGCTCTATGTTCTGAAGTCGCTGGACAAGGACGATTTGCTGGGGCTGCTGAACCGTGCGCTGACTCAGGATGTCTTTCTGAAGCAGCGAAAGATAGAATTGAAAGAGACTGGCGCTATCCTTAGGTTTAGTGGAGGCGATGCACGTAAGCTATTGAATATTCTTGAGTTAGTGACCGAGACCTATTCACAGGAAGAATTGTCGGTCACAGATGAAATGGTCGTTTCCTGCTTGCAGCAGAATCCCTTGGCCTACGATAAGGACGGTGAGATGCATTACGACATCATCTCGGCTTTCATCAAGTCTATCCGAGGCTCTGATCCCGATGCCGCCCTCTACTGGATGGCCCGTATGATAGAGGGTGGGGAAGACCCGGAATTCATAGCCCGTCGACTGATTATTTCTGCTGCTGAAGACATCGGTCTGGCAAATCCCAATGCCCTGTTGCTGGCCAATGCCGCCTTCGATGCCGTCATGAAGATCGGGTGGCCTGAGGGTCGCATCCCCTTGGCCGAAGCCGTCGTCTATCTGGCGACGTCGCCCAAGAGCAACTCGGCCTATCTTGGCATTGACAAGGCGTTAGCACTGGTACGTGAGACCGGCAACCAGCCTGTTCCTCTGCATCTGCGCAATGCCCCCACCAAGCTGATGAAGGAATTGGGTTATCATGACGGCTACAAATATTCGCACGATTTTCCCGGTCATTTTACGCCACAGCAGTACATGCCCGATGCCTTGCAGGACGAACGGCTGTGGTACGGTCAGCACTCGCCTGCTGAGCAGAAGCTCTATGAGCGCATGGTCAATTATTGGGGGAAACGCTACGAGGAGTGATATCGTCGATATCCATCAACTGTGGTAACGGATTCTTGTCGCTGCTCTTTGCACCGAGCTTTGTCAGTTTGGCACAGGTCTGCAGGATGCTCTGTCCCTGTGGCTGTAATTTGCGCTCACCGTCCTTATAGGCTGCGTTGGCTGTTTCAAGGGCTTTGCCTATAGCCTGGTATTTCTTCATGAACTGTCCTACACGGTCGAGCATCTCGGTAGCCAGCGCATACACCTTCTGGTGGTTCTGCACCTGGGTTATCTGGGTCCATGTAAGGTGGATGATGCGCAGGGCAGCAAACAACGTCTGTTCGTCGGCAATGAACACATTCTTTTCCATCGCCCTCCGCCAGAGGTCTGGCTGTGCTTTCAGGGCTGTCCATAGTGCACCGGTATTCGGCACGAACATGATGACATAGTCCATTTTTACCTTTGGTGCCTTGATATATGACGAATAGTCCTTGCCGGCCAGTTCCTTGACATGTTTGTTGATACTGTCCACATGAGCCTTCAGCAGTCGCTCGCGGTCGGTTTCGTTCTCGGCATTGACATAGTCTATAAACGCCGTCATGGAGACCTTCGAGTCGATCACCACTTCACGACGCTGATCCAGATGCAGGATGACGTCGGGGCGCATCTTTGCTCCTTCGCCAGACACGACGATATCTCCCTGGGCGTCGCGGATGTATGGTTGCACGTCATAGTGGATGCCCTCGGTGAGTCCCTGCGACTCCAGCAGTTCGTTGAGAACAGTCTCTCCCCAGTCACCCTGAACCTTAGATCCATGCTTGAAGACGCGTGTCAGCTCTTCGGTGCTGAGCTTGGCAGCTTCGCTCTGTCGCATCATCTGCTGGATGTTGGCCTTCAGCTCGCTGCTCATCTCTGTTTGTTTCAGCGTACTGTCAGACATCACCTTCTTCATCTTCTCGATGGTGTCCTTCAGTGGCGTGACGATCTGGCCGAGATGGCTGTTGCTCGATTCGGCAAACTCCTTCTGGCGCTCCTTCAGCATGTCGTCGGTAGCCGACTTCAGCTGGGCTGTCACCTTTGCCATTGTCTCATCGAAACGTTCCTGCTGGGCCTTCAGCGCCTCCTGATAGTTCTCCCTGGCAGCCTTCAGTGCCTCCTGGTGGTTCTCGTTGGCGGCCTTCAGGGCCTCCTGGTGGTTCTTGTTGGCAGACTCCATCAGGCTTTCGTTGACTTCTATCCGTGTCTGCAACACCTGCTGGCGACTGTACATGATGAGCATGCCCAAAGCAATACCTACTATCAGACCTATTATTGCTACTATTATCAACACCATAATATCTCAATTCGTTCTTTTTGCGATGCAAATATAAGCATTTTCCATGAAAAGTGATGACGAATAGTGAAAAAATTGCGTCTGCTGCAAAATAATTCCTAATTCCTAATTTTTAATTCCTAATTTATTTGTATCTTTGCACTCAATTAATGACTAAAGCCCTAAGATGATGCGATTAAACGTAAGGTATTTCATGCTGCTGATAACCGGGATGCTGGCAACGTTCAGCCTGTCGGCACAGGAAGAGCAACGGGTATTCTATACCTTTGACGCATCGAACGGCTTGGCCGACAACAGTGCCCAGACATTGAAATGCACCAAGACAGGACGTATTGTCATTACGACCATCGGACACGTCAACTTCTACGACGGTGCCAACTTCTCGCATATCGACCCTCAACCGGAGGATGCTTTCCCCCTGCCAAAGTATAATGGACACTATCACCTCTATTTCGACCGTCATCACCATCTGTGGCTGAAGGACAAGTATTCGGTGACCTGCGTCGACCTGCTGAAGGAGCAATTCGTCAGGAATGTCTCTGAAGTCATCAGGGAACTGGGAATGCCCAAACAAGTTGACGACCTGTTCTGCGATACTGACTGCCACCTGTGGTTTCTCTCGGGGAAAGAGTTGTATGGCACCGACGACCATCTGACAGTCCCTGTATCCCAGCATGCTGAGTTGCAGGATGTCGATGTCTATAACCACCAGCAGCTCTTGCAGTTCTATGGCGATGGTTCAGTATCTGCCTATGACATGAAAAACGGACGCCATCTGTATGATGTGTCGGCTTTCAACAACTCCGATTCGGCACGGTTTTCCAAATCGTCGGTGCTCTATCCTGACAGCAACTGTTTCTATCAGATCCGTAATGGGGACAAGGAGGCTGTGCTGTTGCGTTTTGATGTCACGAAGCGTGTCTTTGAACGGCTGATGACAATGCCGTATCACCTGAACAATATGGTGAAGCACAAAGGCAAGCTGTTTGTTGCCTCTGAATACGGCTATTGGACGTACGACATCACTACGGGGAAGACGGAGCATGCCGAATACCTGCAGTTAGCCGTGGGACGCCGTCTGCTGACTGACGTCAATACGGTGGCTTTTGACCGTCAGGGAGGTATGTGGCTTGGTACTGAGAAACGCGGACTGCTTTATTCGAAGCCAATCCAGACGCCGTTCATGACCTATTCGTGGGAACAGCCGGAAGCCTTGAAGTATGCCCGGATGATGGATGCCATACAGACAACGCCCCAGCTGTTGCCTCGTCACGTCAATTGTAAGATTCGTGACAGTCGTGGCTGGACATGGACAGGTCTTTATACTGGTCTGCATTTAGTGAAGGCTGACGGCAAGACAACGCGGATTTACACTAAGCGCGACGGTCTGATGAATGAGATGATACATAGTGTCATAGAGGATGACGATCATGACATTTGGGTGTCGACGAGTTTCGGCATCTCCCATCTCTTCATTCGCGGCGACAGTGTCTATCATATAGAGAGCTATAACACTCGCGACAATGTCCCCAATGAGTCGTTTGTCAACGACAGAGCCATGAAACTCGATGACGGCACCATCGTCATGCAGTCGCTTGACCATATCGTCACCTTCCATCCCAAAAAGCTGCAGAGTGGTTTGCTGTCTGATATGAAAATCTATCCGAAACTGATAAGATTGATGGTCAACGGCCATTTCGTTACAGCGGGAACCAAGATTAACGGCAAAGAGGTCATTGACCGTGCTGTGTCAAGGGTGTGGGAAATCAGTGTCGACTATGGCCAGAACAACCTGTCACTGACGTTCTCGGCATTGAATTTCATGCGTCCCCTCCAGACCTACTATCGCGTCAGGGTTCGTGGCATTTCCGACGAGTGGAAAGTGATGTCATTCTACAACTCCAACGGACAGGTAGATGCTAATGGCTTGTTGCATATCCCTCTGTTGGCCCTGTCACCAGGCACCTATGTTATCGAGATGCAGACATCGATGAATCCTGATTCGTGGCCTTTGGATCCCCTGTCGTGGGTTGTCAAAGTCAAGCAGCCTTGGTGGCGCAGTACGGGTATATATCTGTTGCTGGCTTTCCTGCTGGTTGCCCTCCTGGTGGCCAATTTCGCCTATTTTAACCATAATACCCGTTTGCGCATGCTTCGCAGCAAAGAAGAGGAAGACATCATTAAACGAATCAGAAACTATGCCAAGCGTTGTGAGCAGATTGTTTCTGAACGTCAGACAAACGAGAACCATGAGCCTGCTGTTGGTAACGTTCTGGCCAGTTCTGAATCGTTGGCAGAAATTGACAGGGAATTTGCCGAAGCGATGCTCAAAATCATCCCTTATTTCGACGAACGGGAAGACAAGGCGGTAACGGTGAAAGAACTGTCGGAACTGACAGGCATTGAGATGGAGAAACTGTTGGAAATGCTGTCTGCAAACCTCTACAAGAGTCCTTACCACTTGTCTACGCTGTTAAGAAACCGATACTATGGAGCTTAACGGCTGACTCGCTCAGTGATTGTCTTTTCCACCCTTTATCGGAATTCCACACCTCGGAAGCCTACCAGTTGCCAGCTGCGTCCTCCTGTCTCCTTGTAGTATACCAGTACCTGATAGCGGTTCTCTGTCTGATAGAAGTTGCCCTCCGACGGAGCCGTCTTGCCATCGGCAGTCACAAACTCGTAGGAATAGTAACCTTGCTTTTGCAGGATATGAGCCCGATAAAGCTTGCTGGCTCCGTCGTAAATCATGCGATAGTTTTCACGGTCTGCATCCGTCGTCCAGTGCCCGTTGATGTACAATTCGCCCTGATAGGGAGCCTGGAGTGTGTAGTTGATCCATACGTAGTCGCAGGTATAGTCGATTTCCCTATTATCGCTGTTTCGAATAATGAAAGCGCCATCTGCATCCTTGTCAGTCAAATAGTTGCGGCGTTCGGTTGCAGTAAAAGGCCACGCCTGGTAGTTCTTGCCGTCCCACCCGATACGGTCCAGCCCCATAGTCGTATGGCTGACATCCAGCACCTCGAACTTGTGATACTCGTTGCCAGCATCGAAGATGAGTGCTTTGTTGTGTTCCCAAGCCAGTCCCCTGGTATTGATATAGTTCGGACGGACATCGTTCCGGGCCAGTTCCTCACGCCAGTTTTGCATGACGACAGTGTGCAACTGTTCGTCCAGTCTGTTGACGCGGAGGTCGTTATACGTCACACTCATCGACAGCTGCTGGTGGCTCACGTTATGGTCAACATCGGTATTGGTAGTTACTTCCACTCCGATATTCATGAGGTTTTCAACGACATAGAATTCCACCTGCAGCACCTTTTGGTTGTAGTTGTCTTCGTCATAGACGGTCAGCCTGTAGTTGCCACTCATCTTCAGCCTGCACTGGTCGTTGGGAATAGTCAGCTGATAGTGGGTATAGAGGACGGTGGTGTTGATGGAGTTCTGGTAGTCCTCGATGGGGATATCGTTGAATCCTTCGAGCCAGTCGCTCTCAAAAAGTCCGTCCGTTACTGTCCAGTCCCATTCGCAACGCTCCAGTTTGTAGACAAAGCGATGGAAGTTGTGTGACAGTTCATCGAAGCCTATCACCATTTCGTCGTCACTACCCAGTTCCATGACGGGACGGTTCAGCCAGTCGCCATTGACGATGCTCGTCAGTGAGCGAACGTTGGGGACAAAGATGCTGTTGCCGGCATGACAGCAGATGGTTGCCAGCAGCAGGAGGATTGATAGTGTCTGACGTCGTTTGTTCATTGTAATACCATACAAGCCCAGTCACCATCCTTGCGGGTCTGGTGCAGGGTGAGTCCTAAAGTCTTTGCTTTGTCTTCGAGCATAGGGATGTCGGCCTCGTAGAAGCCGCTGAGGATGAGGGTGCCGCCATCGTTCATGACACCGACGAAGCGCTCCATATCCTGTAAGAGGATATTTCTGTTGATGTTGGCCATCACGATATCGAAACGAGTGCCGATGGCATCGAGTAGGGTAGCGTCGCCATGCATGATGGTCATGCGGTCGTCCACCTGATTGATGACGGCATTATGCCGTGTATTGTCCGAGCTCCACTCGTCGATGTCGTAGGCTGTACAATGGGCGGCTCCGAGTTTCAGGGCACAGATGCCTAAGATGCCTGTTCCACAGCCGCAGTCCAGTATCTGTTTCCCTTCAACGTCCATATCCAGTAGGGTGCTGCAAATCATCCGAGTCGTTTCATGGGTGCCTGTACCGAATGCCAGATGGGCGTCGATTTCGATCATGATGAGCCTCTCCCTATCTTCCTCCGACTGGAGGGGGAGATGACGGCCGTCGTGAATCACCAGCACCCCCCCCTCAGTCGGATGGGGCAGTGGGAGGCTGATTGGCTCAAAACCCGCCTGTTCCCACTGTTCGTTCCAGTCGCGGTCTTCAGCTTCGCTTACCTTATATATAATATGTGTAGACTCGAAGGGGAAAACTTCGAGCGTAGTATCCAATGCTTGTTGGTCAAACAACTCTTGTTGTACGTAACCCACCAGTCCTTCATCAGTCTCTTCAAAGGTCTCGAATCCAGCCTCTCCGGCCATTGCGGAAAGGATGTCGCGGGCATCCTGCGTGCAGGGTGAAATGGTAAATTCTACCTCGTAATACTTCATGACTGTGTTAAATTTTGGTGCAAATATACAAAAAATAGGGAAAATCCTCTCTTTTCTTAGGGTTTTTCCTTACTTTTGTACACAATTTAAGAGTAATTTTGCATCGTGAATCATTAAAACATAGGAGAAATGAAGATGAAAAAGCTGATTATGTTTCTGTTAATGTCAGTAGCCCTGCCACTTTCCATGATGGCTCAGGACGACGACATGTACTATGTTCCTACGAAGGAGAACAAGGCCAAGGAGGCTGAGAGCTATGGTATGCCCACCAGGACATACTATGCCGGCAGCACACGTAGTGTCGACGAGTATAATCGTCGCATGATGGTTGGTGCCAATCAGACGGACTCCGTGGGTAACGACATCATCGACTTTTCTGCTGTCCGTGGTGTCTATCCCGACTCTGTCTATAACGAATCCGACAGCGATTACGAGCTCACACGCCGTATGACCCGCTTCGATGACTATACCCCCAGTCAGGCCTATTGGGACGGTTATCGCGACGGACGATGGGCATCACCCTGGTCATGGAGCTACTCCAGTCTGTATTGGAATGACTATTGGTACTGGAACGACCCGTGGCTATGGAACAGCTCGTGGTACTGGCGCTATCCCTATTATACTGGCTACTATCCCTGGTACTCAGGCTATTATGGCTACTATGGCTATCGCTATCATCCTTGGTATTGGGGTGGCTATTATGGTGGATACTATGGTGACTATTATGGTGGTGGTTATGTAAGAAACCACAATTATCGCCGTGACGTCCGTCCCGTCAATCGCAGACCGCGTCTGAACGGTACCAACTACGGTGGCTATCGCGACAACAGCACACGTCCTGTCAACAACGGTAATTCCGGTGCTTCCTATGGCGGATCCCGTTCTATGTCTACTACCAATAGTGGCTCGTTCGGAGGTGGACGCAGTGGTGGCTCCTTCGGTGGCGGTGGTGGCTCCTTCGGTGGCGGTGGTGGCCGTTCTGCTTCTGGCGGACGTTCGTTTGGTGGAAGAAAATAATAAGGTAATAAGGTAAAAACGAAAAGGATAATAGTGTTATGAAGAAGATAGTTTTATTCGCAGCTATGGCTGTGATGGCGGGGTCGCTCATGGCTCAGAAGCAAGTCAATCTGGACACCTATATCGGCGCACAGCTGGTTACGGAAGACCTCAATGGCACAGCTCGCTATGTTGGTATGGGTGGTGCTATGGAGTCGCTGGGAGCCGATATTTCGACAATTGGTTCCAATCCGGCAGGCATCGGCCTGTTCCGTAAGAGTCAGGTGTCGGGAACGATTGGTATGCTCATCCAGGAGGATGCCAAATCCTTCCAGGACGGTTCTAAGACCAGTGCTTCTTTCGACCAGTTGGGTGTTGTGCTCACTACTCGTGCTGGGATGCACAGCTATTTGAATTTCGGTTTCAACTACCATAAGAGCCGTAACTTCAACCAGATACTCTCGGCTGCTGCAACGGCCATCAACGGATCGTCGCAGAACCGTCAGACCTGCATCAAGGGTGTCAATGGCAACCTGGATACCTATTGGGGTACCAGTCAGGTTGATGAACTCTATTTTGGCCTCATTGAGGAAAAGGACGGTTCCATCTCTACCATCGATGCCACTGACTACGACTTCATCCGTGCCCATACGGGTTATATTGGTGAGTATGACTTCAATATCAGTGGCAACATCAACAACCAGGTCTATCTGGGACTCACCGTGGGTGTCAAGGATGTTCACTACGATACATATAGCGAGTATTTCGAACATCTCAATTCACCGACGATGCCCACACTGACCAGTGTGCTGATGTCTGACGACCACCGTATTACGGGACAGGGCTTCGACATCAAGGCCGGTGCCATCTTCCGTCCCGTTGAGGAGTCTCCCTTCCGCTTCGGTGTCAGCGTCTCGTCGCCCACATGGTACAAGCTGACCACCAGCAATACCGCCCGCATCGGTAATGTCGACCAGATAGGCTACGATGTAGACTTCCGCTTCTACACCCCATGGAAGTTCGGGGTGAGCGTGGGCCATACGGTAGGAAACTACCTCGCACTGGGTGCCAGTTACGAGTTTGCCGACTATGCCACCTGCGACATGCGAGCCATTACCGACTATGGTTACGACTGGGACGGCTACTATCATGAGCACAGTGCCTCTGACCGTGAGATGAAGCGTCTGACGCAGAACACGCTGCGTGGCGTGTCCACGCTGAAGCTGGGTGCTGAGGTGAAGGCTGCTCCTAATGTGTCGCTGCGTGTGGGCTACAACTACGTGTCGCCGATGTATAAGGAGAATGCTGTACGCGACCAGACCATCGATTCTCCGGGAACCTATATGGCCTCTACCACCGACTACACGAACTGGAAAGACACTCACCGTCTGACGGCTGGCGTTGGCTTTAGCTTCAATCAGCTTCGTCTCGACCTGGCCTATCAGTACAACATGCGCAAGGGTGACTTCTATCCTTACATGAATGGTCTCGAGGCTAAATACTACGACAGCGCAGACCAGTTGCAAGTGCTCCGCAACGAGTGTCAGGCAGTCAGCGTCAAGGACAATCGCCACCAGCTACAGTGCACGCTGAGCTACAGCTTCTGACAGGTGTAGAATAAACTTTCAGTCAAACCGCAAAATAATTCTCATTTTATTTTGCGGTTTGCTGCTTTCTTTGTACCTTTGCCGTGATTTGAGAGACCTTATCAATGAAAAGGTATTTTTTTGTATTTTTATGCCCGTTGCTTTTCCTTGCGTGTGGAGGGAACAAGACGGCAAACATCGAGGAAACAATCCCCGCAGATACTACTGTTGTCGCCGATTCTTCAGCTATCGATTCGCTGGGAGAAGACCTTCTGGCCAATATTCCCATGCCTAAGGCTGCCGATGAGTTGTTCGACGATTTTATCTACAACTTCGCTGCTAACAAGAAGCTGCAGATGGAACGTATCCTCTTCCCTCTGAAAAAGATTAACGGTGACAAGGTCGAGACCATCGACAAGTCGCAGTGGAAGATGGAACGCTACTTCATGCGACAGCAGTTCTATACCGTCCTCTTTGACAGTGAGAAGCAGATGGAGGTGGTCAAGGACACCAGCGTCAGTCATGCCGTAGTGGAGTTTATCTACTTTAATACGGGGGCTGTCGTACAGCACGTCTTCGACCGCCTGCGCGGCACGTGGATGCTGACTTCCATACAGACCATTCCCATTCCTCAGTCGTCCAACGCCTCCTTCCTGGCTTTCTATCGGCAGTTTGCCTCTGATTCCGAATTCCAGGCCCACAGCTTGAGCGAGAGCATCAAGTTCGAAGGTCCTGACCCCGACGACGACTTTGCCCGTATGGAGGGTGAGATAACCCCCGATACGTGGGAGGCCTTTGCCCCCGACCTGCCCAAGAAGATGATTTTCAATGTCATCTACGGACAGCCGCATAAGGAGGGCAACCGTAAGCTCTTCGTGCTGCGTGGCATTGCCAATGGTCTGGAGCTGGAGATGACTTTCCAACGGAAGGGTGGGGAATGGAAACTGATAAAACTGACCACCTGATGAAGGATTTCAGCAATTATAGTCTTTTAGCCCACAACACATTTGGCATCGATGCCAAGTGTAGCCGTTTCCTGGAGTATGAAACAGCTCTGGAAGCACAGCAGGTGGCCGAAATACTGAGACAGTCGTCACAACCTTTTATCATCATTGGTGGTGGCAGCAACCTGTTGCTTACCAAGGACTACGACGGCATTGTCGTCCACTCTGCCATCAAGGGGTGGGATATTCAGGGCAATAGGATGCCCTGCGGCAGTGGTGAGGTATGGGACGACATCGTAGATGTCAGTCTGCGCAATGGCCTTTATGGCGCTGAGAACCTGTCGCTTATTCCTGGCGACGTGGGAGCCTCGGCCGTTCAGAATATCGGTGCCTATGGAGTTGAGGTCAAAGACCTGATTCATACCGTCTATGCCATTGAGATTGCTACTGGCAAGCTGTGCACCATCTCCGTTGACGATTGTGGCTATGGCTATCGTGACAGCCGTTTCAAGCATGAATGGAAGAACCGTTTCCTCATCACGATGGTGGCTTATGAGTTCTCTCCTGTCTTTACGCCCCGTCTCGACTACGGCAACATCCGTTCCGAGTTGGAGAGCAGGGGGATAGAAGCACCTACTGCCCAGCAGCTGCGCGACGTCATCATCGGCATCCGCAATGCCAAGTTGCCCGACCCCAAGGTCATGGGCAATGCCGGCAGCTTCTTCATGAACCCCATCGTCAGTCGCGATAAATACGAGGAGCTGGCTGCACAATACGAGGGGATGCCTCATTATACGATTGATAGCAACCACGAAAAAATTCCTGCCGGCTGGATGATTGACCAGTGTGGATGGAAAGGCCGTTCCCTTGGTCGTGCCGGCGTTCACGACAAGCAGGCACTGGTGCTCGTCAACCGCGGCGGTGCCACAGGCTCCGAGATTGTCGCCCTCTGCGAGGCCATCCAGCATGACGTTCGCCAGCGTTTCGGCATCGATATCTATCCGGAAGTCAACATGATATAACAGTTGAATATGAAACTGACATTTCTTGGAACGGGAACATCGTGTGGCGTGCCGACCATCGGCTGCCAGTGCTATACCTGCACTAGCCCCGACCAGCACGACAAGCGCCTGCGCTGTTCGGCACTTGTCGAGACCGACACCACGCGTCTGCTCATCGACTGCGGTCCCGACTTCCGTCAGCAGATTATGCCACAACCCTTCCGCAAGATCGACGGCATCCTCATCACCCATGCCCATTACGACCATATGGGAGGTATGGACGATATACGGCCCTATTGTCAGTTTGGCGAAATCAACGTCTATGCCGACCCCATAGCCCGTCAGGGCATGCTCCAAATGCTGCCATACTGCTTTGCCGAGCACCGCTATCCCGGCGTTCCTGCCATTCAGCTGCACGAGATCCATAAGCACGAACCCCTACGCATTGGCGACCTCGACATCATGCCCTTCGAAGTTATGCACCACGACCTCCCCATCCTTGGCTATCGCATCACCCATCACCCATCACCTGACACCCATCACCTATCACCCAGCCTCGTCTACATCACTGATATGAAGACCATCAGCGATGATGAGCTGCCCTACGTTCTGGGCTGTGACACCCTTGTTGTCAATGCCCTGCGACAGAAACCCCATCACAGCCACCAGACGCTCGACGACGCTGTCTGTTTTGCTCGTCGGGTAGGGGCCCGTCAGACGTGGCTCATCCATAGCAGCCACGACATCGGCCGTCATGCTGAGGTCAACGCCCAGTTGCCTCCTGACATCCAAATGGCCTACGACGGACAAGTATTAATGATTAAAGATTCATAACTGCCATTTATAAATAATGTAACTTTATGATTGCGTATGGAATCACTTGTTTTTTAGGTTTTAACCTCCATGCATGGATTACTATTGTAACAGTGCTGATTATGTTCAGCATCATGCTCTTTACGAAGTTACGCGCAGACGTCGTTTTCCTCGGTGCCATCGGTGTTCTCTACGTGACGGGAGTGCTCGACGCCAAGGAGGCATTCTCGGGATTCAGCAGCACCTCCGTAGTGGTCATCGGCGTGTTGTTTGTCGTGGTAGCTGGTCTGATGCATACCGGCGTACTGCACTTGATGGTACGACTCCTGTTAGGGCAGCCAAAGACCTACGCAAAGGCTGTTGTACGACTCATGATGCCTGTTGCCGTGCTCAGCTCGTTCCTAAGCAATACCACCGTCGTGGCACTCTTCGTGAACATTGTAAAGATGTGGTCGAAGAAACTCAATATCTCACCCTCCAAACTGCTCATACCGTTGAGCTATGCCTCCGGCATGGGTGGCGTGTGTACCCTGATCGGTACACCGCCGAACCTGATCATTTCCGGACTCTATAGCGACCGGACGGGTGACACCATGAATGTGCTGGCCACCACGATTCCAGGACTTTTCTGTCTTGCCATCGGTGTGTTGAGCGTCATTGCCATGCGCCGTCTGTTACCCGACCGTAATACCCCGGAGTCAGCCTTCGAGTCGACTTCCGACTATACCGTCGAGCTGATGGTGCCGTCGGACAACCCCTATGTCGGACAGACCGTTGCCGAAGCAGGACTCAATAACGTACGTGGCGGTCATCTCATTGAGATTATCCATTTTGACGAGATGATCTCCCCCGCTATTGATGATGAAGTCCTGATGGGTGGCGACCGTCTGATCTTTTCTGGAGAGATTGATGAGATTCTCTACCTGAAGGACAGCCATCAGTTTGTCAGTGCCGACCATCACGTATTCTCCATCAATGAGGTAGGCCGCAACCGACAGCTGCAAACGGCCTTCATTCCCTTCGACAGCAGTTTGGTGAGAAAGACCATCAGGGAAAGCAAATTCGAGAAACGGTACAACATGACGCTGGTTGCTATCTCACGTCGCGGTAACCGCATTGATAAGTCGCCTCGCGATGTGGAGCTGCAGGCTGGCGACACACTGCTCCTGGAGTGTCCCCCGCGCACCAATGTCAACCCGCAGGATTTCACAAGGGAAGTGCAATTCTTCGATTCTGACGAGGTGGCTAACATCGGACCAAAGACACTGGTGTCTACCACCATCATGATTGCCATGGTGGTACTGTCGGCACTCAACGTGTTGCCGCTGCTGCAATGCGCATTCCTCGCTGCTGCTGCCATGCTCTTCTGCCGCTGCTGCAATGTCAATCAGGCCATGAAGGCCATCAACTGGGACATCCTGATGGTCTTTGCCGGTTCAGTGGTACTTGGACTTGCCATCCAGAAGACGGGTATCGCCGAACGCCTGGCATTCGGCATCCTCGATGTCTGCGGTTCCAATCCTATTGTCGTCATGACGGCCATCTGCTTCGTGGGCACCTTTATTACCGAGTTTATATCCAACACGGCAGCAGGTGCCATGTTCTTCCCCATCATGTACGAGGCAGCCGAGAAACTGGGCTACGAGCCATTTCCGTTCCTCATCGCACTCATGGTCAGCGTCAGCTCAAGCTTCGCCACACCTATCGGATCACCGACCCACATGCTCGTCTATGGTCCTGGTGGCTACCGCTTCAGCGACTTCATGCGCATCGGTCTGCTGATGAACATCATCATCCTGGTTGCGAACATCTTCATCGTGAACATCATCTATCCGCTCACTCCGCTGCCGTGATGAATTAGCAAAAGAAGCTCCCTCCTGTCACTGGGCAGTGAGTGGGCCTTTATTGTACCTTGTAGAGCGGATGGCTTCTTGGGTGATGCCCATGATGCGGCGCACGACCTTGTCTTCCATGCCCATTTCGTAGAGGATGAGGAAGAAGGTGCTACCTCTCCCGCCCTTTGATGCGTGAGCGCAGGGTGCGGAGAGAGGCGAGCTTCACTCCGAGTACCTTGGCGATGGTGTCGTCATCGTAGTGGAGGTCATCTTGAAGAATGAGGAAGACATATTGGGATGGGGTGAGTGAGGCGTAGGTACGTTCAGTCGTGCAGTAGAACGTGGAGAAGTCCGTTCCGACATCGACACTGAGCTGATGGCCCAGACATTCATCGCCCTGTTCTATGGCCGTGCCTATCGAGATTCTCTGACCACCGGCCTCGATGCCGACCTCCTAAAGCGTCAAATGTTGCAACTTTATGCCGCCATGCCGAAGACCGGATAAAGTCATTTGACTTGAGCAGAAAATTAAAGACAAGAAACCATATATAGAGGTATGTAAAGATAGGCTCCATCAACTTCTACGTCACCCTTTCCGCTCTTTTCCTGTTGTTCTATCTTTGTGCGATGAAGTAGCAAACATTTGGGGATTTTAAACGGTTTTCTTTTGTAAAATTTGGGGATTCCTTGCATTTTGGTTGAAAAAAATTTGGGGATTCCAACAAAAACACTTATCTTTGCATCCATATTGAATCATAAATTGGATAGCATATGGAATCAGAGACAAGAGTTTTTAGACGTAAAATCTACCAGGCAATGCTCAAATGGAAGCAAGAGCGTGATGGTAATACGGCTCTACTCATCAAAGGAGCAAGGCGTGTGGGTAAATCTACTATCGCCGAAGAGTTTGCACGCAACGAGTACGAAAGTTATATAGTCGTAGATTTTGCCGACGCGCCCGACGAACTTTGGGCTGCTGTGGATCATATTTCAGATCGCAACTACTTCTTCACCCAACTCCAGTTCATTTATAACGTAAGGTTGATAGAGCGTCACTCCGTTATCATCTTCGACGAGATACAGAAATGTCCGGCTGCACGACAAGCCATTAAATATCTGGTGAAAGATTATCGGTACGATTACATTGAGACGGGGTCGCTGCTATCCATCAAGAAGAACACAAAGGGTATTGTCATTCCCAGTGAAGAGACGCGACTCACCATGTACCCTATGGATTACGAGGAGTTCCGATGGGCCATGGGTGACACTGCGACAATCCCTTTGTTGCGTGAATTCTATGAGAAAGGACTTCCGCTTCAGCAATCCTTCCGTAAGGCTATGCGTGATTTCCGCCTCTATATGCTTATCGGTGGGATGCCCCAGGCAGTCAATGAGTATTTGAACACCAACAATCTTAGTCTTGTCGATTCGGTAAAAAGAGAGATTATTGAACTCTACTTTGATGATTTCCTGAAGATAGACCCGTCAGGCAAGGCTTCACGCCTGTTTAGCGGCATCCCCTCAGAGTTGTCTAAGAATGCCTCACGTTATCAAGTCACAAGTGTACTTGGGCGAAGTGAGGATAAGGACACGATGGACGAACTGCTAAGGGATTTGGAGGATAGCCTGACTGTCAATTTCGCCCATCATGCCAACGACCCTCATGTAGGGATGCCCATGCATACGGACTATAGCCAATATAAGATGTTTGTTGGTGACACAGGACTTTTTGTAACTCTTGCTTTCTGGGATAAGGATATTACGGAGAATGTCATCTACCAGAAACTGCTTTCCGACAAACTCTCCGCTAATCTTGGCTATGTTTATGAAAACATCGTTGCGCAAATGCTTACGGCTACAGGTAATAAACTGTTCTACCATACTTGGCCATCAGAAACCTCTAACCACAACTACGAGGTAGATTTCCTGCTTTCGCGTGGAGCAAAGCTATGGCCAATGGAAGTCAAGTCATCGGGGTATAAAACGCACAAATCGCTGGATGAGTTCTGCAAGAAATTCTCAGAACGCATCAGCAACCGCTATCTTGTATACACCAAGGACTACAAAAAAGATGGAGAAACAACATTGTTTCCAGTCCTCATGACAATGTTCTTATAAATAAGCAAAAAATCTATTTGGATATGAGCTATATGCTCGTTTGGGCTGTACAGTTTGTCCTTTTGCCGCCATCGCCCTCAAATAGGCGTTACAGTTTGGCACTTTTTTCTTTGTAACATTTGCCTTATTCCATTTATTATCAGTGTTTTAACTTTAAAAACGCTGTAACACCCCCTTTTGCTGTTTTTCCCCGATTTCTTTGTTCAATTTAGAAACTCAGAATAACTTTGCGAATCGGAAGGCTGTTTCAGCCTGACAGATTTTGATTCATAAGCAGCATTTGTCGAGATGATACGTGCTGCTTTTCAAAAGAAATATAATGAACAACAAAGAAATAAATATGAACAAGAAGGAAAGGTTTTGCGATGTTGATAACATCGTGGTATGGCGCCATATCATCACCGCAATGCTCACGCTCGTCGCTATGACGGGGCAGTCACAAACGGACAGCACAGCAGTAAAGAACGACTCTGTGACATGGAGCCAAACACTGGACGGTGTAACTGTCAAGGCTCAGCGTCAGTTGATCAAACAAGAAGTAGACCGCATCGGCTACGACGTACAGGCCGATGAGGATGCAAAGACGCAGATGCTTATGGACATGCTGCGCAAGGTGCCAATGGTGACTATCGACGGCGAGGATAACATCAAAGTAAAGGGCAATGCCAACTTCAAAATCTACAAGAACGGACACCTCGATCCAAGCCTGACGAAAAATGCCAAGGAAATCTTCAAGGCAATACCCGCTAGCAGTGTGAAACGCATTGAAGTCATCACAGACCCTGGTGCCCGCGAAGACGCAGAGGGCGTGGATGCCATCCTGAACATCGTGATGGTTGATACGCGACAGATGGAAGGTGTGACAGGTAGTGTGTCTGGAAGCTACGGCACCTTGAACAATCCGAATCTTGGAGTCTACCTGACAACACAGTTTGGCAAAGCTATCGTCTCAGCGGACTACGGCTACTTTCACATGTCAAAGAAATCCTCAACTACTAACAGTTATATGGAGCGTACATTTGTCGAATCAGGCAATACGCAGAAAATCAGAAGCGAGAGTTCAAATCCAGGCGACATTCACTTTGCTGATATCAATGCAAGTTACGACATAGATACGCTCAATCTGCTTTCAGCTTCATTTGGTGGCTATTTCTATAAGATAGATGTACAAGGTGGTGGCCCCGTTTCGATGTTCAATGCATTAGGCAATTCACTCTACAGCTATACGGAAAACTATAGACTACCCAGTTACAACCATAATTCTTGGAATGGTCGTTTGGACTACGAACACCGGACGCGTCGAAAGGGCGAGCTGTTCACTCTCTCGTACATGCTCGCCCTGACGCGCCAACACTCTGAGCAGGAGGATACCTACACTGATATGCAGAACACACCGTTCAATTATACAGGTCTGATTGCTGGCACCCGTGAACATTTTACCGAGCACACTTTCCAAGCAGACTATATCCGTCCGCTGTGGGAAGGGCATAAACTGGAAGTGGGAGTAAAATACATAGACCGTCGGAATAGTAGCAATAATCATCAGGAGTATTACAATTCCACAATACCATCTACCAGTACAGCATTTGACCATAGCGCGCAGATAGCTGCAGCCTACACCGACTACATCTATAATAAGGATAAGTGGTCGGCACGTGCAGGTCTGCGCTACGAGTATAGTTATTTGAAGGGTAGCTATCCTGATGGTTCTGCTGCTACTTTCGACAAGCACCTCAACGACTGGGTGCCACAGGCCAGCGTGAAATATCAGATTAATGGCAGCCAGTCGCTGAAACTCGGCTACACCACCAGCATTACCCGACCTGGCATCACCTATCTCAATCCTGCCGTCGTCAGTATGCCTACCAGTGTTAGTTACGGTATGCCACAGCTTGTCAGTACGCGCCAGCAAACTCTCTCTCTTACCTATATGTATGTTGGTAAGAAGCTCACATTA
>JAEEGI010008641.1_pt1 | contig 22446 bp, 17 predicted proteins | sample 8958751 | NCBI WGS metagenome assembly JAEEGI01 (sample SAMN16246545, study PRJNA631951) | gut metagenome | biome: gut microbiome; feature: rumen; material: KS-attached | host: Bos | place: Iran: Karaj | collected 2018-10 | reverse complement strand
AGGTCATCAAGGCGAGGAACAGTCCGATGATCAGCAGGGCCGTCGTAGGTCCGAGGTCGCTGATGAGACCGTTCACCACGTAGTTCATGTTGTTCATCAGCACCTCCTGGGCATTGCTCCAGTCCCACGCCATCATTTGTGTGGCCGACTCTCCGTCGCCTGTCTTGAAGATGATCTGCAGGATAGGAATCAGGGCCGCGAAGGAGAACACGTTCAATATCACCGACAGGATATTGAACACCACCGATGCTATCAGGTATTTTTTATATGGCGGCACAAACCTCCGCAACACATTGATGAATTCTTTCATGCTCTAAGCTTAGATTTTAGCAATTTCTCCTAAGAGCGTAGCACTGGTGCTGCTTGTAATCCTGACGCGGACAGTCTCTCCGATATGATGCCCTTCCTTAGGGAACACCACCATCTTGTTCTGTTCCGTGCGTCCGCAGAGCTGCTCGCGACTTCTCTTCGAGAATCCCTCCACCAGCACATCAAACTCCTTACCCTCGTCCTTCTTGTTCTGCTGGGCGGAAATCTCCGTCTGCAGGGCAATCAGCTCATTCAGTCGGCGTATCTTCTCCTCCTCAGGCACATCGTCGGGCAGATGCTTTGAGGCGTATGTGCCAGGCCGCTCGGAGTACTTGAACATAAAGGCCGAGTCGTAACCCACCTCGCGCATCAGACTCAACGACAACTGGTGATCCTCCTCCGTCTCAGAGTGATAGCCCACGAAGATATCCGTTGATAGCCCGCAGTCGGGGATGATCCTGCGAATGGCGGCCACACGGTCCATATACCACTCACGGGTGTACTTACGGTTCATTAGCTTCAGGATGCGGTCTGAACCGCTCTGTACGGGCAGATGGATATGCTTGCAGACGTTAGGCACCTCGGCAATCACGCGTAGCGTCTCGTCGCTCATGTCCTTCGGATGACTCGTGGTGAATCTCACCCTCATCTCCGGAACCTCCTCCGCCACCCTCCGCAACAACTTCGGGAAGAGTATTCTCTCACCTCTCACCTCTGACCTCTCACCACTATATGAGTTCACATTCTGCCCCAGGAGCGTCACCTCCTTAAAACCTCGGTCTCTCAGGTCGCGGACCTCCCTCAGGATGCTCTCCACGTCGCGGCTCCGCTCCCGTCCCCTGGTATAAGGCACGATGCAGTAGTGGCAGAAGTTGTTGCAGCCACGCATGATGCTCACGAAGCCTCCTATCTTGTGTCCCAGTCCGATGCGCTGTGGCACCACGTCCTTATAGGTTTCTGTCGTCGAGAGCTCAATGTTCATCGCCTTATGGCCTGTCTCCGCCTGGGCAATCAGGTCTGGCAGAGTCAGATAGGCGTCAGGACCTGCCACGAGGTCACAGTAATGATTGTCCAGCAAGTCCTGCTGGACCCTCTCGGCCATACAGCCTAATACGCCGATAATCAGACGACTCCTGTCAGCTCTTGCCTTGTTGCGGCGCTCGGCATCGAGTGCTTCCAGGCGCCGGTATATCTTCTGCTCGGCATTGTCTCTAACGGAACAGGTATTCAGCAGTACGGCATCTGCCTCTTTCAGGTTCTCTGTGGTCTCATAGCCTGCCATCTGCATCACAGAGGCAACGACCTCCGAGTCAGCCACATTCATTTGACAGCCGTATGTCTCAATATATAGTTTCTTCATTTCGGCTGCGAAATTACAAAAAAAACGTGAAATCCCCAAACTTTTTCGTCTTATTATAGAATATTCTATAATTTTATTGCGTTGTCTCTCCTCACCGAGGATTCCGCTCTCGTTCACCTCACATCTAAGTGACGCGCCTTTTTCTTGTGGAAAGTAAACAAAATTTACCGATGTTTCACATTGCCTTTAGCAGCTCTTTTCCTCGTATTTCAGCCTCTTGGAGTTTCCTGCCATGAAACTCGGACTTTCCTGGCATGAAACCTCGGCTTTCATGCCGGGAAACCTTGGGTTTCGTACAAGTCTTTTTGAGAGACTTTTCTGGTTCTTTGATTTGTAAACTATTTTGGGAATTAGTTCACAAGTTCACAAGTTCACAAAACCTTTTTTCAATCACACCAGAATTCACTTAATAATTATATATTATGTTATATATATTATAATATATATAACATAATATATAATTTAATGTGACTATTTTTGCCAATTGATTTCACCTTTTGTGAACTTGTGAACTCGTGAACCCACATAACAACTAACAACATAACAAAATGAAAAATAATTATGCAGGGATGGCAAAATAACCTAATAAAATTATTATATAATATATATTATTATAATAATATATATTATATAATAATTAATATGTGAATATTCCTGATATTTTGGAAATCGGTTTTGTTATGTTGTTAGTTGTTATATGTCTTAAGCAAAATGTGCATCCGGTTCCAGTTTCAAAGTTTCAAAATCTTTTTCTGATTGACAAAGTTTCATCCTATGAATTATATATATAATATATAATAATATATTATTATATATTATATATAATTTTAATGCAACTCCATCAAAAGATTTTATCAAAATTGATTTCCATTTTGAAACTATGAAACTGAAACCGCAACGGTAATGCGCTATGTCAAAATAGAAGCCGACAGCAACACAGAGTGAAACTGTCGGCCTTAGAGAGTGAAGGAAACCAAGCGGCAAGGTCGAATTGCTCATCATCACACAGATGCCACCGTTCCGCACATCGTGGCTCTACTTGGCTTCTCCTTTCACGCTGCAAAGATACGAATAAGCGAGCAAACTCCAAATAAATTTCAATTTATTTTGAGTTTCGAGCGAAAGTATCTTCGAGATATGCCTCAATGATGAGCATTGATCCTTTATCTTACAAACAAATCTCGATTTATTTTATCTTTTTTTCAAAAATCTGCCTTAGTTTCGAAAATATTTCGTATCTTTGCAATCAATAATATAAGACATTATAAAACTCCCACGACAGTCATGGGAGTAGAACTTCGGCTAAAATATCCTGTATGTTTATATATTGCTTTCTGTAAGCCATAAGAAAGGGCGAGTTGCCCCGCCCTGGATGTTTTCACAACGGAATAATCCTTATTGTGAATAGCTGACTAAATCAATATCTGGGTGCAAAGATAGATAATAAAAATGAAACAAACAAATAAATCGAGATAAAAATGAAGAAAGTACTTGGCTTGGATCTTGGTGTAGGTAGCATTGGGTGGTGTCTCATCGAGAAAGATGACAAGAATGTACCGATACGCATTATTCGGATGGGAAGTCGTATTGTGCCTATCAGTTCAGACGAAGAAACTGGCTATACTAAAGGAAATGCAATCAGTAAGAATGCTGATCGTACAGCCAAGAGAACGGCCCGAAAGTGCTATGACAGATACCAGCTCAGGCGCCAGGCTCTTATTAGCCTGCTTAAGCATCTTGGCATGGAGCCCAGCAAGAAACTCATTTTTGAGCAGAATCCATTGGATCTTTGGCAGAAACGAGCAGATGCTGCTTCCAAAGAGATCTCTTTAGAAGAACTTGGCAGAGTACTTCTACACATCAACCAAAAACGAGGATATAAACATTCACGCCTTAGTAATTCAGACAGCAAGGAAACCGCATATGTTCAGGAAGTGAATAGTCGCTATGATGATTTGAAAGCTGAGGGCTTGACAGTAGGCCAGCATTTTGCTGCCAAACTAAAAGAGAACGAACAAACATCTGCTGACGGCAAAAAGTATTATAACTATCGAATCAAGGAACAGGTCTATCCTCGCCATGCTTATGAGGAGGAAGTAGAAAAGATATTAGAGGTTCAAAGCCGTTTCCATTCAGACACATTGACGCCTGATGTCTGCAAAGAAATAAAGAATATCATTTTCTATCAACGAGACCTGAAATCCTGTAAGAATCTTGTTTCACTCTGCGAATTTGAGTCTTACACCATTACAAAGAATGGAAAAGAAATAACAATCGGTCCTAAGGTGGCACCAAGGACTTCTCCGTTGGCGCAACTATCAAGTATCCTTGAGACAGCTAATAACATTACCATTCGTAATAGAAAGAACGATGAACTGTATATATCGCCAGAGCAAAGGAGAGCAATAGCTGATTTCCTTGATAATCATGAGGTAATGAAGTTGACTGACCTCTATAAAATACTGAACATTGGAAGAAAAGATGGATGGTGGGCAGGAAAGGCGATAGGTAAAGGTCTGAAAGGGAACACAACCAAATACCAGATTCGAGAGGCTCTAAGTACCCTTCCTAAAGAACAAGTAGATTCACTCACAGCCTTCCAATTAGAGTCTGATGAGTTTGTAGATGAAGAGACGGGTGAGGTACACAAGAGAATCAACAACACCCTTGCTGAACAACAACCTTTGTACAAGTTGTGGCATATGCTTTATTCCATTAAGGATAATGATGAGCTGTCAGGAGCTTTACGCCACCTGGGCATAGAAGATGAAGAGAGCATAGAAAAACTCTGCAAGCTTGATTTCCGTACTGCAGGTTTTGCCAACAAGTCTGCAAAGGCTATTGGACGTATCTTACCTTATCTGATGGATGGCGTGATGTATAGTGAAGCGTGTGGACGGGCTGGTTTTGACCATTCCAGAAGAATCAATCCTGATCGTGTTTTGCTCACACACCTTCCCCAAATCCAGAAGAACGAACTCAGGCAACCTGTGGTTGAAAAGATTCTCAACCAATTGGTAAACATTGTAAATGCTCTTCTTGAAAAGGAAGGTGCAATAGATGAAATTCGTGTAGAACTTGCCAGAGAGTTGAAGCAAAGCAAAGATGAACGCAACGAAGCATTCAAACGTAATAATCAGAACGAAAGGCAAAATAAGGAATATGCAGAACGTATAAAAGAGTATGGTCTCACGCCCACAAGAAATCGTATTATGAAAATGAAAATGTGGGAAGAAAGCGAGTATACTTGTATGTATTGCGGACAGCCTGTTAATGTGACAGAATTCCTTAAAGGAGCCGATGTTGAGCGAGAGCACATTATCCCAAGAAGTATTCTCTTCGATAACAGTTTTACCAATCAAGTTTGCTCTTGTCGTTGTTGCAACAGCAAGAAAGGGATGCGTACGGCATACGATTTTATTGAAGACGACAAAGGACAGGAGGGACTTGACGCGTATATAGACCATATCAATGACCTGTTCAACAGGAAAAAGATAAGCCGTAGCAAATTCAACAGGCTGTTAGTCTCTCATAAGGCTTATATGAGTAGAAAGGCCCAAGGCAAGGAGACTGAGGAAGACAAAGAACTGTGGGAAAACTTTATAGACCGTCAACTGCGCCAAAGCCAGTATATTGCCAAGAAGTCCGTAGAGATGCTTCAGCAGGTATGCAAAGATGTCTATACCACAAGTGGTAGCGTAACAGACTTTGTACGCCATCAATGGGGGTATGACGAACTTCTGCACGATCTGAACTTTGAACGTTTTAAGAAAGCAGGTCTTACTGCGATGGTAAAACAATTGCATTCAGGTAAGGAGGTAGAGGTGGAACGCATCAAGGACTGGACAAAACGTCTTGACAACAGGCATCATGCTGTGGATGCACTTGCAATTGCTTGTACCACACAAGGCATGATACAACGCCTTAACACCCTCAACGCCAGTCGAGATGAAATGCTCGAAGAACTTAGCAGCAATGATCAACGTTTGGTTGACCCAGAGCGTAGTATGTTGGAGAAATGGATATTTGTCCAACCTCACATTTCTTACGCAGAAGCGAAAAATGAGATTGATAAGATCGTAATCTCTCAACGTCCCAATACCCGAATCACGGTTCCTGGCAAACGATATGTAACTAAAAACGGCAAACGGACTTTGGCGCAGACGGGCATCATTGTACCACGAGGAGCCTTGCATGCCGAATTTGTATATGGTCGTATTTTGAAACAAGAAGCCGATGGTGTCACAATGACGCCTCAATATGTAAGAAAATACAAATTGGGGATTGGTGCTCAAGGTTTCCTGTTCAATGGAAAGGAGTTCTATAAGGAAGAATTAAAGACGGACTCCAAGACAGGACTTTCAACTATCGTTGTAACAGACAAGATAAAGGATGTTTTAGATAAGATTGTGGATGGTGGCATTCGTCAGCGAATTTTGGAACGATTGAACAGAGGGTTTGAAGAGGGTGCAGATTATCGGGCAAACGTAGCAAAAGCCCTTGCTAATCTCAAAAACCTTGATGAAGATCCTATCTATTTTGATGATGCCAAGACTCGCCCCATCTGCACCGTTCGCAAATACGTCAGTTCTTCCACTATGGTAGTGGTACGCAAGGATGCTAACGGTAAACCCATGTCGTTTGTTGAACCCGATGGTAATCACCATGTGGCTTTTTATAAAGATGAAAATGGTGTGATAACGGAAAGCATTGTCACCAAATGGCAGGCTGTTCAGCGTAAGTTGAATCGTATACCTATTATTATTGATAACCCATCGCAAACTTGGAGCGAGATCCTGGGAAGGAACGATGTTCCTGATGATCTGCTTCAAACACTCCCCAAGGATAGTACTACATTCTTACTTAGTTTGCAGATTGGGGAGGCTTTCATCATGGGAATGGAAGATGAAGATTATCAAAAAGCCTTAGAGGGAAAAGATATGCAGTCATTAGCAGAGCATCTTTATTTTGTGCAGAATATTTCAATGGGCAACTATCGTCTTCGCCGTCATGTAGAATCTTCTTTTGATATAAAAGATATGAATAAGGGTGATTTAAGATTCTTAAATATCTCAAGTATAGACGCTTTGTTTAGAAATAACCCACATAAAATAAAACTGACAGTTTTGGGAGATATTATCCCGTGATTAAAAAAGTACAAATATCTAAAACAAGAAATCCCGCTCAAAAGGCGGGATTTCTCTATCATAATACAACTTTTCTTTTGTGAATAATCGCTTACTGATTTGGTAAACAGAGATTTAATTGTCACCTGTTGTATATGATACGATTTTGTCAGCTATTCACAACAGGTCTGTCGGTTTGTAGATGCCCACCTCGGTTGTATATGATACGATTTTGTCAGCTATTCACAACATTGGTACACAGGTTATTGTGATAATGGTGTTGTATATGATACGATTTTGTCAGCTATTCACAACTAGGTTAAGTTTTAGCAGCATGTAGTCACGTTGTATATGATACGATTTTGTCAGCTATTCACAACGGGTTGTTCATCGCGTTCCAGCAATACACGTTGTATATGATACGATTTTGTCAGCTATTCACAACGGTGTCCTGGATCTTCTGCGCCATCTCTAGTTTTATATGATACGATTTTGTCAGCTATTCACAAAAGCTTGAAGGCCTGGGGCTTGCTGGAGGTGGTTGTATATGAATAGGTTTTGTCATTATGTCAAAGAACGTCGCTGCAAAGATACGTATTATCTTTGGATTAACAAAATTCTATTTGCATTATTTTCAGTCATTATAGTTTCATAAAATGGCAAAACAACTCGAAACTATAAATAAAAGGAAAATTTGAAAATACAAAACAGGACATTATGAGACATTTTAACCCAAGTAAAGATTTAAAAACGAAAAACAACACTTTAATTGTAGATATGTATGCATAATTTTACTATATTTGCAAACAAAATAATAATCATCATTGATATAAGAATTCTGCTATGAAGTTATACCATTATACAACATTCGATAATTTTGCTTCTATTTGGGAATCCAAAATTCTTAGGTTCTCATATAGCAAAAACACTAACGATTTTTTTGAACGAGAAAAGACCTATGTTTATTCTCAAGGTGAATTTGCAGAAAAAGAGAACGTGTGGGGGAAAATTGCTTTCGATAAAGTTATGAAAGATGTTGCAAATGAACTAGATAAATATCGTCAAGTTAGTTTTTGCCGTGATTATGGTAAAAATATGCCAGGATATGCATCTCCTATGATGTGGGGCCAATACGCTCGTTCAAAAGATGTGAATGGGAAATGGCAAGATGGTGTATGCATTGAATTGGAAAGTGACATGTTTATGAAACCTGATAACGTATTCTATGAACATAAAATCAATTATCCCCCAAAGGTAAAAGCCCCTTATCTCCATAAGATTAGCTTTACTAAAGAAAAAGCAGCTGAGCGTTTTGTGATTAAATATAGAAATTTGCTGTTTTTTACTAAACACAAGCATTGGGAACATGAACGAGAATATCGTTTTGTGAGTAAGTATGAATGTGAGATAGGTATTTCAAATGCTATTACGGGTATATATGTCCTGCATGATGATTCTACTCTAAAAAGAATAGAGGAAATAGTAAAGGATGATTCTTTGATAAATTTTCTTTTTATTACAGGTACGGATGACCTTAAACTGAAGTCTATAAATCTAAAGGAGTATAGAGAACTATTAGAAACAATGAGGCGGCATAATGAAGGTTATAGAGACAAGGTATTATTATGGTAAGAACACAAGGGATCAAGAACGGTGTGTTCAAGAAAAACTTAGGAAAAGAGATTATAATAAAACGACAAATAAAATGGATAATAACGATTTAATAATGGTTTATAATCCTCTCAACCTTTCAATAGATAGGTTGAGAGAGTATAATGTTGAGAAATACCATTTTCTTTCGGGCATCCTCGACATTCTGATTTATCATCTGCAAGCGGAAAAAAAATATACCTTAACGCAAGATAGTGTATACAAGCATTTTGTCATGCACAAAATTAAAACAGTACGATTCAGGGAAAAGTTCAACTTGGCTATTGCTCAATTGGTGGGTTCAGATATGATTGATATCGCCTCAGATGGTATTATTTCTCTAACAACGAAAGGTATTGAAGCTTATAATAACCAGTTGTTTCATAGCATTGCTGCTAATCTCTATTCTGCAGAACGCTCAAATCACTTGGCAAAGGTCGCAATAATCGCTGCCTCCATATTGTCTGTGATATCTATTCTGTGCACGATCATTATTGCTTTATGTAATAACCAAGGATAAAATTATGACAAACGTTTATTGGAATCATCATCAAACGGATCCTGAAGTGTTTGACTCTTGTGAGCAGAGATATTTTAAAAGGAAAGGGTTATAGGTTATGGGAACATTAAAAGAGTATCAATGTAACGGTTGTGGCTATACCATAACGGGCACTAGAAAAGGGCGTACCTTGGGTATGATGGGCGAAATCGAAACGGAAAAAGTTCCGAGGAAATGCCCAAAGTGCGGAGGTGATATGAAAGAAACGGGAACAGTCATCATGATAGATTAGGTGACATAAAAAACTAACTGCGTTTTGATGGTGCAAAGGTACAAACAATGGCCTTCTACTACAAATTTATTCAGCGAAGCGCCAAGATTCTTCAATAAAATCTTGCAAGAAGGGACTGCCCGGACTGCCCCCTATTGTGATACTTGGCTAGGAACACTTGATGTTGTTCTTTACACCACAGGGAGTAGTAAACATGAAAGAACATTTTCTTTTATCAAAAAAACACTAAATTCTACTGCTAATTTGGAAAAAAGCAGTAAATTTGCAGCATGAATGATATTCTGAACATAATAAAAGAATTGGGACTCAAAGCGGCATCCTGATAAGAAAAAAGGTGTGACTTTGCAAACGGAATATGACGAAAGAAGATAAAGACATATTGCTACGATTGCTCCAGCGACATAAGGAACTGGGTATTTCAGAGCAGATAGATTACCAAAAGTTCTATCTGTACTCCATCATCACGCACTCGACGGCCATCGAGGGCTCAACGGTGACGGAGCTGGAAGCACAACTGCTGTTCGACGAAGGTATCACCAGCAGTAAGCGCACGATGATGGAGCAACAGATGAACCTTGACTTGAAGGCGGCTTACGACTATGGCATGCTATGGATTAAGCAGCATGAGGACATCACGGTAGATTGGCTCGTTCTGCTGGCTTCGAAGGTGATGGCTCACACGGGTAGTGAGTATCACGCTGCTGGCGGAGATTTCTCCGCAGCTAAGGGCGAACTGCGCAAACTGAATGTTACAGCAGGATTGGGAGGTAAGTCGTATATGTCATACCTGAAAGTGCCTGCACGTCTGACTGCTTTCTGCGAGGAACTTAATCGTCGTCGTAAAGCCATTGACACAAAGGATGTTGCAGCTATCTACGAGCTGAGTTTCTGGGCGCACTTCGAGTTGGTGACCATCCATCCCTGGGCTGATGGAAACGGGCGCACCTGTCGTCTACTGATGAACTTGCTGCAAATGGAGTATGACGTTTTGCCGACCAAGGTGCTGAAAGAGGATAAAGCGGAGTATATACAGGCTCTAATAGATACTCGTGAGAACGAAGACATCAGCATCTTCATCAATTGTATGACCCGTCTGCATTGCCAACATCTGAAAGCAGATATCGATAACTATGTAGAATCAACGTCTGAGAAATTGGTCGATAAACAGGATTTGCAGAAGAAAATGGTCGATAAATGGTCGATAAAGCCATCTTTGGCAGAGAAACTGGTCGATATTTTGGAATTTGTGGCCGATAAGGACGAATTCACTACAGAACAAATAGTCAGTCACTTCGGCTTCAACGCCACAACAGCCAAGCGCTATCTTCGCCAGCTTACTGAGTTCGGCTATTTGGAACCACATGGAGGCAATAAGAACAGAACTTATAGCAAGAAATAATTGATTATTCATAACAAAAAGGACCTTGGTTATGTCAGGAGAAATCGAAACAAACATAGTTCCGAGATCCTTTCGTATAAAGCATCGGGGCCGCATCACTGTGACCCCGATACCATTACTTGAGAGAACTATAAAATTATTTCGTACAACAATCCCGCCATTTCGTACAAGATGGCGGGATGTTTGTTTACACCACAGGCAGGGAGACGCCGATGATTTTCTGGTATTCATCTAGGGCGTAGACATCGGTCATGCCGCTGATATAGTCGATAACGGCCATGATGCGCGTCTCGAGAGAGGGGGCGGTGATGTCGTATTGGCTGCTGACACGGCCGATGAGCTGGCGTGAGTAGAAACGTTCGGGGTGTACCGCTGCCTCTATGAATCGGCTCATGAGGGTCTCGATGATCTGATAACCTGAGAGCTCGACATCGAGGACGGGCTTGCTGCGATAAATTTTTATCACGGACAGCTGGCTGCACTGGCGATAGGCTTCTTGTGGCAAGGGACTGATGTGGTCGATGAGACTGCCTTCGAATGTGCCGTTAAGGATGTCATCCTCATGGTCGACAAAGACACGGACACACTCACTCTCCAAAAGACCAATCACCCTGGCACGCAGATAGACCACTTTTTCGTTGGGGTCGGTGACCCCCTCGTCGAGGATGCGCTGATGGATCTGACGGCGTGTCTCTTCATCGAAGAAACTGAGAAGCAAATGTGCTGTCTCTTCGTATGAAATTATTTTAAGTTTGTGGGCATCTTCAATGTCCATGATCTCATAGCAGATATCATCGGCTGCTTCGACAAGCCAGACCAGCGGATGACGGGTGAACCTAAAGGGTTCGCCTTCTGCTGACTTACGGATAAGGCCGAGTTCTTGGGCAATCTGGAGGTACATATCCTTCTCGCTGTCGAAGAATCCGAATTTCCCTTTCTTGCCAGCTGCCAAGGACGAGAACGGGTACTTGACGATGCTGGCAAGAGTGGAATAAGTCATGACAAATCCGCCAGGTCTCCTGCCTTGGAACTGATGGGTCAGCAAACGGAATGCATTGGCATTACCTTCAAAGTGGGTGATGTCGCTCCAGAACTGGGGACTGACTTCTGACTGGAGACTTTTGCCTGCACCCTCGGTGAAGAACGACTGGATGGCCTTCTCGCCGCTGTGGCCGAAAGGCGGATTACCCATGTCGTGGGCCAGACAGGCCGAAGCCACAATCTGTCCAATCTCCATGAAAAGCGTGTTGTTGAGTTCGGGATGGCGCTTGACCAGTTGTTGCACCACATCGTTGCCTAATGACATGCCGACGCTGGCCACTTCGAGGGAGTGGGTGAGGCGGTTGTGAACGAAGATACTGCCAGGCAGAGGGAATACCTGGGTCTTGTTTTGAAGACGACGGAAGGGGGCGGAGAATATCAAACGGTCATAGTCGCGCTTGAACTCTGTACGGTCGTCGTGACGCTCAGGATGACGGTGCTCCTGGCCCAGACGCTTGTTGGATATTAGTTGTTGCCAATTCATCATAATTGACCGCAAAGGTACGAAAATTAACCGCAGAATCGACATATTTCGCAGAAATTAACGAAAAAATGAAAAAATATTGCCGATAACTATCGGAATATGGCGTAAAAACATTACCTTTGCACGTGATTAAAATAAAATTTTAAAAGTATGCTGAAAATCAAAGTCGTCAACAAGGGGCATCAGCCACTGCCGCAGTATGCCACTGCCCAGAGTGCCGGCATGGACCTGCGGGCTAATCTGGAAGAGCCTGTGGTGCTCAAGCCCTTGGAGCGGAGGTTGATTCCTACGGGATTGCACATTGCCTTACCGGAGGGCTATGAGGCTCAGGTGAGGCCGCGCAGCGGACTGGCTTTGAAGAAGGGTATCACCGTGCTGAACTCGCCAGGGACCGTGGATGCGGACTATCGTGGCGAGGTGGGCGTGTTGCTGATCAACCTGTCGAATGAAGACTTCATCGTGAATGACGGGGAGCGGATCGCTCAGATGGTGATCGCCCGTCATGAGCAGGGACAGTTCGTTGCTGTGGAGGTGCTCGATGAGACGGAACGTGGCGAAGGAGGCTACGGGCATACGGGAGTGAAGTAGTTTAGAGGTTACAGTTTATAGTTTTCAGTTTACAGTTTACAGATGATTACTAAGAAGGCAGTTATGGTGATGGCAATAGCATGGATTTGCAGCATGCAAGTCTGTGCTCAGGTCAAATCATCTGTAAACAGTAAACCGTCAACTGTAAACATACAATCGACCGAATATGACCATTTCTTTCTGGAAGCGATGGTGCAGCGTCAGAAGGGTAACCATGATGCGGCCTTTGATCTGTTGCGGCATTGTCGTGACCTGAACCCCGAGGCGCCTGAGGTGTACTATTTCCTCGGACAGTACTATGCGGCCCTGAAAGATGCCGAGCAATCGATGGCATGTGTGAAGCGGGCTGCTGAACTTGATCCTGATAATACCACTTATCTGGAGACCTTGGCACAGGCCTATATCAGTCAGCAGGACTATGCCAGTGCCATTCCTGTCATCAAGGATATCTACGAACGTGACAAGAGTCAGGAGGAGATGCTCGAGATGCTGTTTCAGTTGTATCAGCAAACGGAGGACTTTGAGAGTGCCATCGGTGTGCTGGAGCTGATGGAGCAGAACGACGGCAAGAGCGAGCGGCTCTCCTTAGCCAAGAGCGCTATTTTTAATCGTCAGGGTAACAGCAAGGCGGCGATCGCGGAAATGGCGGCGCTGGCCAAGCAATATCCCAACGACCTGAACTACAAGGCGCTCTATGGTGAGACGCTGATGATGAACGACCAGGAGAAGAAGGCACTGGCCGTCTATGAAGAGATCCTTCGTGAAGACCCAGAGAACATAAGGGTGCTGCTCTCGTTGCGTACTTATTATCAAGGTGAGGGTATGACGGCTGTGGCCGATTCGCTGACAGAGCGTGTGTTGATGAACCGCAATACCGTGACAGAAGAGAAAGTCAGGCTGATCAGACAGGAGATTGCTGCCTCAGAGGCCGCCGGCGGTGACAGCACCCGTGTGATGCGGCTGTTCGACAAATTGCTGGCCCTGCCTCAGTGCGATGCTGATCTGGCCTTGCTCTGTGCCTCGTATATGAATGCCAAGAAAATGCCCAAGGACAGTGTGCTCCCCGTGCTCGAGAAAGCTGTGGCCCTGTCGCCAGACTATGCGCCTGCCAGGATGCAGCTGGTGGCTTATGCCTGGGAGAATGACGATATGGACAGGGTGATCAACCTGTGTCAGGAAGCCCGTCAATACTCTCCTGACGAGATGCTCTTCTACTATTATCAGGGCATCGCCTATTATAAGCGCGACAATCTGGAGTCGGCGCTCTCCGCCTTCCAGAATGGTATCGGCGTGATCAATGACAATAGTGACCCTGCTATCGTCTCCGACTTCTATGCCGTGATGGGTGATATCCTGCATCAGAAGGGATTGGCCGAGGCGGCCTTCGCGGCCTATGACTCTTGTCTGGTGTGGAAGGACGACAACGTGGGCTGTCTGAACAATTATGCCTACTACCTCAGTGAGCGTGGCGAGCGGCTGTCGCAGGCTGAGGAGATGAGTTATAAGACCATCAAGGCAGAACCCAAGAATGCGACTTATCTGGATACCTATGCCTGGATACTCTTCATGCAGGAGCGCTACTCTGAGGCAAAGGTATATATCGATCAGGCTCTCCAGAACATGGAACAGACGGAGAGTAATGCAGTGATTATCGAACATGCCGGCGATATTTATGCCCAAAACAAGGAAATCGACCGCGCTATCTCTTTCTGGCAGGACGCCCGGCAACAAAAGCCGGAAGACCCGCTGCTCTCAAGAAAAATCAAACTTAAAAAATACATTAAAGAATGAGACTAACCAGTATTTTGAAAATTGCCGTAGTGGCATTACCGTTAGTATTTACGTCTTGCGGATCGCGCAAGAAAGTGATTAAGGAACCAGTGAGCCTGACACCAGAGATGAAGGCTAAGGCCGACTTTATCTCTAATGTGCAGAATCGTGCACAGACTGTAAAGTTTCTCACTTCAAAGGTGAAATTCTCTGTAGAGGTGGGGCCGCAGAAACTGACGTTGACGGGCAACCTGAAGATGAAACGTGACGACGTGATCCGTCTGCAGCTCATGGCTTTCGGCTTCGTCGAGGCTGGACGCATTGAGTTGACGAAGGATTATGTACTCATCATGGACCGTATCAATAAGCAGTATCTGAAGGCTCCCTGGATGTCGGTAGACTTCCTCCGTAACAGCGGTATTGACTTTAATACGCTCCAGTCGTTGTTCTGGAATGAGCTCTTCCGTCCCAGCAAGACCATCGTGGAGAAGCATCCTACGGACTCCGTGGCTGATTATGCGCTCTTGGATAGCGGCGACGATATGATCATCAGCCTGGAGCAGGGTAAGATGGACTACAGCTGGCTGGCCAGTCGTAATACAGCCCTGATCAAGATGGCCAACATCCTGTATAAGGACCGCTTCAACGGCAATACGCAGTTGAATTGGGACTACGATGAGTTTGAGAAACTCAATAAGAGCTACTTCCCGATGAAGTCGGCTATCACGCTGACAACACCTGAGAAGGAAGTGAAACTCGGAATGACCCTGAATTATATCGGTGCTGAGACAGAGTGGGAGACGCGTACTGAGATCTCCAACAAGTACCGTGAAGTGACTGTCGACGAGATCCTGCGTCGATTCATGTCCTTGTAATTTAAAGGGTAAGGGTGAGGAGACTTCTTATCCTTTGGATGCTCGCGTGTTTCGTGGCGGCTGTTCCTGCACAGCAAAAGAAAAAGACAACTGTGCAAAGGCGGACAACCACCACGAAACAACATAGTGCGCCTGCAAAAACCACCAAGTCTGCCAAAACCACAAAATCCTCAAAGCCTGCCAAGTCTGCTAAGACCAGTAAAACCAAGAAATCCGGTACTGCTGCCAAGCCTACGGTGACCGTCAAGTCGCTGAAGAACGAACAGGCTCAGGTTCGCAAGGAGATTCAGGTGCAGGAGCGACGACTGCAGGCCAATGAGCGCGATGTGAAGAAAAGGTTGCAGAATCTGATGGTCCTCACCAACGAGATTGCCGACAAACGGAAGACCATCGACACCATCCGTCAGGATATCAGCCGTCTTGATGGTGACATCCATGTGCTTGAGAACCAATTGCAGACACTCACCAAGGAATTGGAGGAGCGTAAGCAACGTTTCAGGCAGTCTGTGAGGTATATGCATCGCAACCGCAACATCCAGAGCAAACTGATGTTTGTGTTCAGCGCAGACAACTTCTCACAGATGTATCGTAGGCTCCGCTTTGTCCGTGAATATGCCGCCTACGAACAGGCCCAAGGTGAGGCCGTCAAGTCGATGCAGGCTCAGGTCAGGGAAGCCTTTGATGAACTCAAGAACACCAAACGCCTGAAGAATGACCTGCTGTATCGTGGTGAACAGGAGAAGAAATCGCTGGAGAACAAACAGGTGGAGCAGCAGAATGTGGTGAGCAGCCTGAAGAAACAGCAGAAGGCCATCCAAGGTATCATCGACCAGCAGAAACGTCGTGATGCCGAACTCAATGCCCGCATCGATAAGATGATTGCCGAGGAGATCGCCCGTGCCAAGGCGAAAGCAGAGGCCGAGGCCCGCAGGAAAGCAGAAGCCGAGGCTGCGAAGAAAAGAGCCGAGGAGCTGGCTCGTAAGAAGGCTGCCGCTGAGGCTGCTGCACGTGAGAATGCCCGTCGGATTGCTGAGGCCAAGGCCCGTGAGGAGAAGGCGAAGGCTGAGGCGAGGGCTGCTGCCAAAAAGAATGCCGAGGAGAAAGCCAAGGCTGAGCGGGCAGCCAGAGAGGCTGAGCAGGCTCGTAAGGATGCAGAGCGTAAGGCTGCCGAGGAGGCGAAGGCCCGTAAGAAGGAGATGGCTGAGGCGAAGGTGAGCAAACCTGTGGATACTGACTTCTCGATGCCTGCCGAGGACAGACGGCTCAGTGGCAGTTTTGAGAGTAACCGCGGCCGCCTGCCGATGCCTGTTGCCGGTGGTTATAAGATCGTTCATCGTTTTGGAACGAACACAGTCACTGACGTGAAGGGTCACGTGACGCTCGACAAGAAGGGCATCGATATCAAGGCTCAGCCAGGAACCGCTGTGCGGAGTGTCTTCGATGGTGAGGTGAGTGCGGTGTTTGGCTATTCTGGCACGACAGTGGTCATCATCAAGCACGGCAGCTACCTCTCTGTGTATTGTGAACTGACTTCTGTGAGCGTCAGTCGCGGACAGAAAGTCAGCGCCCGACAGACCATCGGAAAGGTGGGCTCGGAAGGCATGATTCAGTTCCAGCTGCGGCATGGCAATGCCAAACTGAATCCGGAACAGTGGTTAAGCAGATAATGCTTAGAGGGTGAGGCCGTCTAACAGGCCGACATAGGTCTCGATGGCCTGTTGTATTTCAGAAATCTTGATATACTCATTGGCAGCGTGAGAGCGCGATGAGTCGCCAGGCCCCAGCTTCAGCGAGGGGAATGGCATCAGCGCCTGGTCGCTCAGTGTGGGAGAGCCGAAGGGCTGCATGCCACGTTCCAGACACCGTCTGACCAATGGATGATCCTCAGCAACGCACGAGGAATGGAGACGGAACGAACGGGCATGGAGTTCGCAACGCTTCATCTTCTTACGGAGGAACTCGAAGAGGAATTCGTTCTGGTAGAATTCGTTGGTACGCACGTCGATGATGAAATGGAGGGTATCTGGAATGACGTTATGCTGTGTTCCGCCTTCCACGACGGTCACCGTCAGCTTCGTGGGACCCAGCAACGGACTGGACTTACGGAACTTGTAGTCGCGCAGCCATACCAAATCGTCGAGGGCTTCGTAGATGGCGTTCACACCTTCCTCTCTGGCGGCATGGCCTGATATTCCGTGGGCATAGCCGTCGATGACCATCAGACCCTTCTCGGCGATGGCGGGCTGCATGCCTGTGGGCTCTCCGACAATGGCGACATCTATCTTCGGCAGAAGGGGTAAGACACGGCTGAAACCGTTGGGGCCGGAGATCTCCTCTTCGGCAGAGGCTACCCACAGGATGTTATAGTGTCGGGGACGATGGAGCATGATGCGATAGGCCTGAAGCGTGGCCACCAGACCACCACCACAGTCGTTGGACCCCAGACCGAAGATCTGGTCACCCTCCTGTGAGGGCGTAAACGGGTCACGGGTCCAGGTACTCACGGGCTTCACCGTATCGATATGGGCATTGAGCATGATGGTGGGACGGTTGTTGTCCCAGTCAGGACAGCCCACCCACAGGTTGTTGCCTTCCCTTCCATGGGGCAGGTCCCAGTCGTTCAGGTACTCGGCCAGCTTGTCGGCTGCCCGCTTCTCGTCTCTGCTCACTGAAGGAATGGCTATCAGCTCCTTGAGCAGGGCTACGGCGTCGTTCGTGTAGTATGTTGTCTCCATGATGGTTGGTTTTTGTTATGTCTTTTTTGTTTTCGTCACCCACATCGACAGACCCATGGAAAGGACAAGGATGCCGAAGATGATACACAGCGAGAGGGGCGTGGGAACGTGGATATTCCAGAATACCTCCAGCAACATCTTGATGCCGACGAAGCTGAGGATGATGCCCAGGCCATATTTCAGATAGGTGAAGTATTTGGTGATGGCTGCCAGCGCGAAGTAGAGGGCTCGCAGACCAAGGATGGCGAAGATGTTGGAGGTGAGCACAATGAATGGATCCCTCGATACGGAGAATACGGCAGGGATCGAATCGACGGCAAAGGCCACGTCTGTAGTCTCGATCACCAGCAGCGCAATGAACAGTGGCGTCGCCAGCCATCTCTCACCTCTCACCTCTGACTTCTCACCTCTCACCTCTGACTTCTCACCTCTAATAAAGAACTTATCCTCATGCATCTGGTCGGTAACAGGGAAGAACCGCTTGAACACCTTCACGAAGATATTCTTCGAGGGGTCTACCTGTTCGTCGTCCTGATGGAAGAACATCTTGATGCCAGTGTAGATCAGGAAGAGTCCGAAGAGGGCGAGTATCCATTCGAATCGTTGGATCATCGCCACTCCTGCGAAGATGAAGACGGAGCGGAGTACCAATGCCCCGAAGATGCCCCAGAAGAGCACCTCGTGCTGGTATTTCCTTTGCACACCGAAGAAGGAGAAAAGCATCAGAAACACGAAGAGGTTGTCCATCGACAGCGACTTCTCAATCAGGTAGCCCGCCAGAAACTCCATCGCCTTCTCCTGAGGCTCTACGGGATAGAACAGCCAGATGCCTGCGCAGAACACCAGCGACACGGCAATCCAGACGACTGTCATCTTCAGGGCCTCAGAGACACTGACCTCATGCTGACCTTTCTTGCCAAACGACTTCAAGTCGATATAAAGCATGGCGATGACCAGCACATAAAACAGGGTCCACGCCCACAGGGGGATAGTGACTATTTCCATTTCGACTGCAAAGATAGTGTAAATTGAGCGAAATGCAAAGATATTTTCAAAAATTATGCGTTGTTTAAGGAAATCTTTGTATCTTTGCCGACGTTAACGTTAAACGATATGAAGAACAGTCAGTTTGGAGAAGTTCCGTTATTGCGTTTGGCCGTCTGTCTGATGGCTGGGATTGTGATGGGTGATAGCATAGGTGGTGGCATCTGGCTATGGTGGCTGATGGCGGTGGCTGTCGTGATGACCATCGTGTTATGGCGGTATGCCTTGCTGCAGTCTGTGGCCATCGCTGGGTGTTTTGTGCTGTTAGGATGGCTGCTGACAGTAAGACAGGAGGCCTCATTACGTGTGCAGTGGCCAGAAGGGGAAGTCGTTTATGAGGCGGTGGTATTCTCTGAGCCAGTAGAGAAACCGAAGACGATGGCGGTAGACATCATGCTGGTGAAGAGTGGCCAGAAAATAAAGGGGTATTTATATAAGGATGCACGGAGTAGGGGACTGAAGATCGGTGATGGTCTCAGGATTCAGTCTCGGATCAATGCCAACAGCGACTGGCGCAGGGGGACTTTTGACTATCGGCGTTATCTGGAGACACACGGTTTCACAGGGAGCTCCTTCGTCTCCAGTTGGAAGTGGCGCAAGGCCCGTGTGTCATTGAAAGGACTCTCACGTTTAGAGCGTACCAGACTCTTTTTCCTGAAACAGCGCAGCCTTCTCTTGCAGCGATTTGTGGTAGAAGGGCAGGACAACGGACCGTATGCGGTGCTGGCGGCGATGGCTTTGGGTGATAAGTCGGCTTTGACGAAGGAACTCAAAGATGTCTATGCTGTGACAGGGGCTTCGCATGTGTTGGCATTAAGTGGCTTGCATCTTGGCATCATCTACGCCTTGCTCTCACTCTTGGTGGTGGGAAGACGCTGGCAGATGGTCTCACAGGTGCTCATCGTACTCTGCATCTGGGCGTTTGTCTTTCTCGTAGGGATGTCCACCAGTGTCATCCGTTCTGCTACGATGCTCACCGTCTATGCCTTGCTATCGCTGGGCCATCGTGACAAAATGACGATTAATACCTTGGCATTTACGGCTATCGTGATGCTGATAGCCAGTCCTTTGTCACTCTACGATGTGGGTTTCCTGATGTCGTTTATGGCTGTGTTCGCCATCCTTGTGCTGATGCCCTTGATGATGGGGGTGTTCCCCATGACGTTTCTGCTCTCTCATCAGGCCGTGCGATGGGTATGGTCTATGGTGGCTGTCTCATGTGCTGCCCAGATTGGTGTCGCTCCGCTGATTGCCTATTACTTCGGACGCTTCTCCACCTACTTCCTGCTCACGAACTTTATCGTCATCCCTGCCGCCACGCTCATCCTCTGGCTGTCGCCCGTGGTACTCGTCTTTCCTTCTCTCGCGTACCTATTATTATATATAGTGGGGCTGTTGAATGCTATTCTCACCAAGATGGCTGCCCTTCCCTGGGCCAGCATCGAGGGACTGCACCCCACCAAACTGCAGACCGCGATGATGTATGTCATCATCGCGGCCTGTTATCTGCTTGTCAAGCGACTGCTGCCGATGCTTACATGTAGCCGAGCCAGCGAAGGATATCGTTGAGATTCGCCACCACCATCAATAGGATGAGGATGCCGAAACCTACGTATTCGGCGCGGATCATGAAGGTCTCAGAGGGTTTGCGACGGGTGATCATCTCGTAGATGAGGAATAGCACATGTCCACCGTCGAGGGCGGGGATGGGCAGGATGTTCATGAAGGCGAGGATGATCGAAAGGAAGGCGGTCATCTTCCAGAACATGTACCAGTCCCACATCGGGGGGAACAGACTGCCGATGGCTCCGAAGCCTCCCAGTGACTTGGCACCGTCGGCTGTGAAGACGTATTTCATGTCGTTCACATAGCCAGCCAGCACGTTCCAGCCGTATTTGATGCCGGCGGGGATGCTCTCGAAGAAGCCGTACTCACGGGTATAGGGTTCGTAGATGCCGGCGATGGTCTTCACGAAGAAGCCCACTTTCAGCTCTGGGCTCAGCACGACAGATAAGGTGTCCTCGCTCTGCACGCCACTCTCATCACTCCTTGAAACAACCATCGTCGTCGTTCTCAGCTTCAGACTGTCTGCCTGGGTCTTGGCGGCGGTCATCATATCCTCGAGGATGCCGATCTGGTCAGTAAACTCATTGTACGAGTCAATGGGCTTGCCGTTGAAGGCTACGATCTTGTCGCCCTTCTGCAGACCAACCTTCTGGGCAGGACTATCGGCCATCACACTGTCGATCTCTGCGGGGATGATGGGCCGCACGAACGACGGCTCTGCCTTGAGCATTCCCAACAGGTTCAGGTCGCCTGGCAGGGTGAGGCTCATCTGCTTCCCGTCGCGGATCAGGTCTACGCGCTTGGCCTCGGAGAGGTCGCGATAGAGGTCGGCAGAGAAGTCCTTGAATGCGCCTTGGTCGGTGCCGAGGAGGATATCACCGTCCTGGAATCCGAGGGCTTTGGCCTCGGTGTTGAACTTCATACCCAGTGTCATATCCTTCACGGGGATATAGGTGTCACCCCAGTGGAAGAGGATCATCGAGTAGATGAACAGGGCCAGGAGGAAGTTCACGAGCACGCCACCGATCATAATCAGCAGTCTTTGCCAGGCGGGCTTCGCACGGAACTCCCAAGGTTGCTCAGGCTGTTTCATCTGTTCGGTGTCGAAACTCTCGTCGACCATACCAGCTATCTTACAATAGCCGCCCAGTGGCAGCCAACCCACGCCGTATTGTGTGTCGCTACCCTTGGGTTTCCACTTGAAGAGACTACCGTCCCACTTCCAGATGCTGGGGTCGAAGAACAGGTAGAACTTGTCGACGCGCACTCCGAAGAGTTTGGCGAAGAAGAAGTGGCCGCCCTCATGGAGCAGCACCAGCAGGCCAATGGCCAGCATGAATTGAAGTAATCTGATTAAGAATATTTCCATTAATTCGTTTAGTTCGTTTTATTTATGGTTGTCATTATTTGTTCATCAGTTCTGTGGCGATGCGGCGGGCCTCATGATCGGTAGCGATGAGGTCGTCGTAACTCGGTGTGCCGATATATGTGGTACGGCTCATGGTCTCCTCGATAATATCGCCCATCTGCAGGAAGCCGCACTGGTCGTCGAGGAACCCGCGGTTCACAATCTCGTTGGCAGCATTGAGGATACACGGCATGTTGCCGCCACGTTTGATAGCCTCATAGGCCATGGCCAGACAGCGGAACTTCTTCAGGTCGGGCTCAAAGAACTCCAACGGATGCTTGAACAGGTCGAGGCGCTCGC
>JAEEGI010008640.1_pt1 | contig 22450 bp, 26 predicted proteins | sample 8958751 | NCBI WGS metagenome assembly JAEEGI01 (sample SAMN16246545, study PRJNA631951) | gut metagenome | biome: gut microbiome; feature: rumen; material: KS-attached | host: Bos | place: Iran: Karaj | collected 2018-10 | reverse complement strand
TACATGGTGGATGTAGTTCAGCTGGTAGAGCATCGGATTGTGGTTCCGAGTGTCGTGGGTTCGAGCCCCATCATCCACCCTAGCGCTCCCGGAGTTTTCCGGGGGCGTTTTTTGTCGTAGAGCGTTGAGAATCGGCAAGTTGCATAATATTATTTAAATACGCAGTCAATTTGCACGGTTTTTGAATAAAGATTTATTAAATTTGTTATTAATGCAGAAATAGAATACGAACTAAGTATAGCTTGCGATGAAGAAAGGTGTTATTCTCCCGTCACTGATCGGCCTGCTGGCCATGTCGTGCTCCGTCCAGGAACTGGACACCCCAAGCGCGGCGCCTTCAGAGGATGATGTGTTCTACGCGAGCCTGGAATCCACTTCCGGGCCGGACACGAAAGTCTATATTGATGAGGATATCAAGATCCTTTGGGACGAAGGGGACCGGATTTCCATCTTTAACAAGACGACCCTGAACCAGCAGTTCAAGTTCGCCGGTGAGACGGGAGACAATTCCGGATTCTTCAGCAGAGTATCGGCTCCCTCCGGAACCGGAAGCCCTCTGGGCTATGTCTGCGCCGTCTATCCCTACCAGAGTTCCACGTCGATGAGCAGCTCTGGCGTCCTGAGCCTGACGCTTCCCGCAGTGCAGCCCTACAGAGAGGATACCTTCGGACTCGGTGCCAATACGATGGTTTCCGCCACGGAGACCAACACGCTGAATTTCAAGAACGTGGGCGGTTACCTGGCCCTCAAGTTCTATGGTGACGACGTGACCATCGCCTCCATTAAATTAGAGGGAAACAACGGAGAGCGCCTGTCCGGAAAGGCGACTGTGAGACCTTCTGTCGGGGCCGATCCGAACATCACCATGTCATCGACGGCGGGTACTTCCATCACGCTCAACTGCGAGAATCCGGTGGATGTGGGAACGACGAAGGAAGACGCCACGATCTTCTGGATGGTGGTTCCTCCGACGAACTTCACCAAGGGTTTCAAGCTGACGGTGACGGATCCGGACGGAAACGTTTACGTCAAGGAGACCTCCGCGAATCTGTCCATCGCCCGGAACGGCGTGCTCCGGATCGCGGCCATCGAGGCCCAGCTGCCGAAAGCGCACCAGTCTGAATATGCAGGCCAGTACCTCACCTTCGAGATTGTCGAAGGCGGTACGATCACATGGAAGAGTTCGAGCGATTTTGCTAAAACAATCGAATACAGCATTAACGGAAGAAGTTGGAACAGGCTGACGGCGACGATGAACGGCGCTTCTTTCAATGTCTCAACGGGAGATGTGGTCAGATTCAGGGGAAATAACAATCGGTATGCAACCGGGACCTTCTCTTACAACAATTTCGTGACTACATGTAAGTTCAACCTGATAGGTAACATCATGAGCCTAGTTGCAGGAGACAACTTCGCATCGGCTTCATTATCTACGACATATGTATTTGAGAGTCTGTTCTACCAATGTTCCGGGCTGCTTTCGGCGGAGAAACTGGTGTTACCAGCATCGGGCCTTACGAATTATTGCTTCGATGGATTGTTTTATAAATGCACGTCCCTGAAAAAGGGGCCGGATCTTCCCGCAAAGACTTTGGCAGACTATTGTTATCGGAACATGTTTTTTGGATGTTCCTCCTTGGAGTCGGCGCCTAAACTCCCAGCTACGAATTTGGCCAATAACTGCTATGCCGTGATGTTCGGCGATTGCACATCGCTGAAAACAGCGCCTGCGCTCCCCGCAACGACTTTGGCAAACCATTGCTATTCCAGCATGTTCCAGAATTGCTCGGCCCTGTATTCTGCACCACAGCTCCCCGCAACGACTCTGGCCAATAACTGCTATACCATGATGTTCTCGAATTGTACCGCATTGACTACCGCACCGGTACTTCCTGCCACGACATTAACCGCACGCTGTTATGCCATGATGTTTGATGGTTGTAAGAATCTTTCTTCCATTACCTGTCTTGCGACGAACATCTCTGCCACCAACTGCATCCAAAACTGGGTCAATAACGTCAAATCATCCGGGACATTCACCAAGGCCTCGTCTATGAGTTCTTGGCCTAGAGGAACGAACGGTATCCCGCAGGGATGGACGGTCAAGAATCAGTAATTTTCGGTTACTTTCTTGTTTCTCGTCAAGTTTTTTTATATTTGCAGATAAATTGGATTTCGTTACGAAAGAAAACTGTACAAATACATGAAAAACAATTACGAACGCCCCGAGGCTGAAGAGCTGAAACTTACTCTTGAAAACACCATCCTGTCACAAGAGGGGAACGTGGAGAATCCCGACGATCCGGGTACTGAAATCGGTATTTAGTTCTTACTTACAGCGTCACAGATTGCGTCTTATGAAAAAACTTCTCTTTTTACAGGCATTGATTTGCCTGCTGGTTATGTCGTGTTCCGTCCAGGAACCGGACATGAAGGGCATCGTTTCCCCGAAAGATAAGGTGTTCTATGCCAGCTTGGAATCGTATAACGATCCGGATACGAGAGTCTATGTCGATGAAAAGATCAAGTTGCATTGGGACGCTAATGACTGGATTTCTCTCTTTAACAAGGTTACCCTGAATCAAATCTACGTGTTTACGGGGGAAACCGGCGACAGAGAGGGGACCTTCGAGAAATACGAGGATCCTTTCGGAACCGGAAATGACCTGAATTTCGTCTGTGCAGTATATCCTTATTCGGATGATAGCAAAATCAGTAACAGCGGTGTGCTCAAGGTGATCCTTCCGGCCGAACAGACTTACCGGGAAGGTTCCTTCGGACCCGGTGCCAATACAATGATCTCCTGCACGGAAGACGAGCAGTTGATTTTCAAGAATGCATGCGGATACCTCGTGCTGAAGTTCTATGGAGAAGGCGCTTCCGTCTCTTCCGTCACGCTTGAAGGAAACAACGGCGAACTTCTGTCGGGCAAGGCGACCTGGTCTCCCGTCATCGGTGAGGTTCCGGTCATCAAGATGGATCCCAACGCGGAGAAATCCGGCGAGAACGCTATTACGCTCACCTGCGAAAAGCCCGTCGAACTGAAAGCCGCCAAAGAAGAGGCAACCCTGTTCTGGATCGTGGTCCCTCCGACCGACTTCGAAAAAGGTTTCACCTTGACAGTCACCAATCCGGACGGAAAGACCTTCGTCAAGAAAACGGACAAGAATCTGTCCATCGTCCGGAACACCTTGCTCCGGATCGCTCCGATCGAGGTTAAATTCTAATACCCGATCGATGAAGAAACTCGTTGTGATCGACGCCTGCATCCGGGGGGAAGAGTCCCGGACGCGGCGGATTGCGGAGCCCATCATCGAGGCCCTCTCCAAAAGATACGAGATCATCCGGTATGACCTCACGAAAATGGATATCGCGCCGCTGACGCCCGCGACTTATGCGGAGCGCGCGGCCGGGAATGTTCCCGCATGGGCCCTGGAAGCGGCGAAGACGGTGGCGGAAGCTGACAGGCTCGTCGTCGTGGCCCCGTTCTGGGACATGAGCTTCCCTGCCGTCGTGAAGGTTTTCTTCGAGCATCTTTCCCTGTTTGACGTCACGTTTACCGACAACGGCCGGACTTGCGTGGGACTGTGCAAGTGCGAGAAGGTGATGTATATCACCACCCGCGGAATGAACATCCCGACGGGCGATTCCCGCGAGCAGGGCACCTCCTATCTGCAGGCACTTTCCCGCCTGTGGGACCTGGGCGTCGTCCTCACCGTGGCCGCCTGGAACATGGACTACAGCACCCCTGAAGAAATCGAGGAGAAGATCGAAAGCACGACGCGGTTCGGCGTCCGGCTGGCGGCATCCTTCTGACCATGAGCCCCTTAAGCCTGGCAGTCGCCCTCATGCTCCCCTTTACGACCCCTACTTACGAAGTGACGGTGGAACAGGATGTTCCATACGCCACTGCAATGGGTTACTGGTCGCATGCGCCCGTCGGCGACAAGAAAGCCACGGGGAAGCTTCTGCTCCATTCGGGTCGTATGAAACCCCTAACGCTGGAGATGGACATCTATACGCCGGAAGGAGACGGTGCCGGAAAGCGGCCGCTGCTCCTGATGATGCATGGCGGATCTTTCTTCATCGGCCATAAGACCGAACCGGGACAGGTCGGCTGGTGCCAATACTTCGCTTCGCTGGGGTATGTGGCCGTTTCCATCGACTATCGGTTGGGATACCACGCGTCCAAGTCCGAATTCCGCGAGGCCGAATACCGCGCGCTGGAGGATGCCGATGCCGCCCTGGACTATCTGCTTCGGCGGGAGGACCTCCGCATCGACAAGGACCGCATTTTCGTCGCAGGGACGAGCGCCGGGGCCATCACCGCGCTGAACCTGGCCTTCGGGCTCTATGGGGATAAACCGATGGAGCGGGTGAAGCCCCTGCGGGACAAAGACTTCCGCATCCGGGCCGTCGCAAACCTGTGGGGGGCCGTCCATGACCTTTCCGTCCTGGAGAACGCCTCCGTCGCCATTCTTTCCTTCCAGTCAGAGAAGGATCCGATGGTGCCCTATGACTACGGATACCCGATGGGAAAGACCGGCCGGCTGATTTCGGATCCGATGTTCGGCACGCACGCCATCTACGAAAAGGCGCTGGAAATCGGCCTTCGGGCGGAGCATCACGCCTGTCCGGAAGCCCGGCATCGGCTTCATCTCGACGACGCCATGGAATTTACGCCCCGCTTTTACGAAATCCGTGACGCGATGGCCGTTTTTTTCGCGGAACAAATGGAATAAATTACTATATTTGTCGAATTGAAAATTACTTAAATCAATATGGCAAAGCGTGAAATCAAATTCTCCCTGGTGTATAGGGATATGTGGCAGAGTTCCGGCAGGTATCAACCGCGTGTGGACCAGTTGGTACGGGTGGCCCCGGCCATCGTGGACATGGGTTGCTTCGACCGCGTGGAGACCAACGGCGGCGCCTTCGAGCAGGTGAATCTGCTCTACGGCGAGAACCCGAACGTCTCCGTGCGCAAATGGACGGCCCCCTTCCACAAGGCGGGCATCCAGACCCATATGCTGGAACGCGGCCTCAACGCCATCCGCATGTATCCCGTCCCCGCGGACGTCCGTGAACTGATGTTCAAGGTCAAGAAGAAGCAGGGCACCGACATCGCCCGTTCCTTCTGCGGTCTCAACGACCACCGCAACCTCAAGCTTTCCGTCGAGTTTGCGAAGAAGGCCGGTATGATCTCCCAGGCCGCCCTGTCCATCACGCACTCTCCCGTGCACACGGTGGACTATTATCTCAAGCTCGTCGAGAAGCTCGTGGAGTACGGCACCGACGAGATCTGCCTCAAGGATATGGCGGGCGTCGGCCGCCCCACGGAGCTCGGCCAGCTCGTCGCGGGCATCAAGAAGAACCACCCGCACATCAAGGTCCAGTACCACGGCCACTCCGGCCCCGGCTTCTCTCCCGCTTCGATGCTGGAGGTCGCCCGCGCCGGCGCCGACTACCTCGACGTCGCCGTGGAGCCCCTCGCCTGGGGCAAGGTCCATCCGGACGTGATCACCATCCAGCAGATGATGAGGGCCGACGGTTTCCTGGTGAAGGACATCAATATGGACGCCTATATGGAGGTCCGCCGCCTGACCCAGGAGTTCATCGACGACTTCCTCGGCTACTGGATCAACCCGACCAACTCCCAGATGACCTCCCTGCTGGTCGGCTGCGGCCTTCCGGGCGGCATGATGGGTTCGATGATGGCCGACCTGACCGGCTTCAAGGCCGCGATCAACGCCTCCGAGCGCGCCACCGGCAAGCCGGAGAGCAGCCTTGACTCCCTGATGGTCCAGCTCTTCAACGAAGTCGAATACGTGTGGCCGCGCCTGGGCTACCCGCCCCTCGTGACCCCGTTCAGCCAGTATGTCAAGAACACGGCCCTGATGAACCTGCTCGCCAAGGCGCAGGACAAGCCGCGTTTCTCCACCATCGACAAGGACACCTGGGGCATGATCCTCGGCAAGATGGGCAAGCTCCCCGGCGAGCTCGCTCCGGAGATCGTCGAGATCGCCAAGGAGAAGGGCATGGAATTCTACGACGGCAACCCGCAGGACATGTATCCCGACGAGCTTCCGAAGTTCCGCGAGATGATGAAGGAAGAAGGCTGGGACTGCGGAGAAGACGACGAGGAGCTTTTCAACCTCGCGATGTTCGAGCGCCAGTACCGCGACTACCGCAGCGGCATCGCCAAGGAGCGCTTCAACAAGGATCTCGAGGCCTTCCGTGAGAAGGCCGGCGCCCCGATCGTGGTGAAGCGCCCGGTCGTGGAGATGCCCGAGTTCGACCTGGACGCCCTCCTGGCCAAGTATCCCAAGGCTACGCCCGTGCAGGCGCCCGCCAAGGGCCAGATGCTCTGGCAGGTCGACGTGGACGGTCCTTCCACCGCCCCCGCCGTCGGCACGAAGGTCGCCGCCGGCAAGCCTTGCGGCTATGTCCAGACCTGGTACGGTATGGAGGAACTCCTGCCGGCCGTGGACGGACAGGTCGTGGCCGTCACCGCCGCGCAGGGCAAGACCGTGGAGAAGGGCGAGATCGTCGCGCTCATCCAGTAAGCCCGGCGTATCCGATAAAGTGACCCGCGTCCCGAATCCGGGACGCGGGTCGCTTGTTTTGTCGTCGGCGCTATCGGACGAGATTCAGCAGGTCTTTGGACGGGCTGTCGCCGAGGGCGTGCTTGAAGAGGTACCAGCTGACGGTCCAGTCGAGTTCGCCGCCGGGCTGCAGGGTGGTGTAGGGGCCTTGCTCCTCGATTTCGACGAAAGTCTTGCCGGGATTGGCATAGACCTGGATCTCCGCCTCGCCCGGGGCGGCCTGGGCGGCTTCGATGTCATCGAAGCGCTTGACGAGCATCAGGCCGTTCGCGTTGAAGGCGAGCCAGCCGTGGCCGTCGGCGTTGATCTTGCGGTTCATCGATGCTTCGTCCATCACGTACCAGGCGGCGCCGTGGGCGAAGGTGAAGGGGAGTCCCTCCATATTGTTGGCCGGCTCCACCGCGGTGGCGTCGAAGAAGACCACCCCGCCGTTGGGTACGCGGGAGATCTCCCAGGGAGCCACCTGGCGCGGCTCGCCGGATTCGTTGACGATGGTATAGGTGATGACGATGGCGCCGTCCTCGGGATTGGTCTCGAAGCGCTTGCGGATGCGGTAACCGAAGCGTTCGGACTTCTGTCCGGTGAGCACGAGCGTGCCGCCCCGGATCTCGGCGCTGAAGGGGGCCGTGTCGTATTCCGCCACCGGCGGCCAGTTCCACTGCGCCTGCGGGCTGGTCCAGAAGGTGCTCCCGAAGGAGTTCGGGAAACGTCCCTGGTTGAGGACTTCGGCCTCTCCGAGCTTGAAGGAGAGGATCTTGCCGCCGTGCTGGGCGTCGATGGTCATCGTGACGTCGTCCTGCGTGATGCAGTACCGGCCGTCCTCCAGGGCGGTGACGGTCTGCGCCGCGGCGCCGGAGCTCAGCAGACAGCCGAGGAGGAAGAGGGGAAGAAAAAAGCTGTTTTTCATAACCTTGTGGATTTGGTCAACCGAAGGTAGGAATTTTTTCCAAATATTGTCTATCTTTGTGAAACACGTGATTGTGAATATGATGAAAAAGATACTCCTCTTCCTGATGTGCGGCCTTCTCCTGTCGGGCTGCGCCGCTTTGAAACAAAAGTCTAACGAAGCGAAGATTAATAAGAAAGCCACTGCGCTGGCTGACCTCAAGGGCGCGACCGTCGAGCCCGTCACGGAATCGGACGGCTCCTCCGCGCTCAAGGTGACTTTCGACAGCGGCATTCTCTTCGAATTTAACGAGTCCGAGCTGGGCGACGAGGCGAAGAAGTCGCTGGACCGCCTGGTGAAGAGCATCTCCGATATGCCCGACAGCCGCATCCGCGTGTACGGGCACACCGACATCGTGGGCAGTTCCGAGGTCAATCAGGCCTTGTCCACGAAGCGGGCGAAGGAAGTCGCCGATTATCTGGAAGAGAAGGGTATAGCCGCCAGCCGTATCACGGCGGAGGGGCTTTCTTTCACGAAACCGATCGCCGACAACAGCACGGAGGAAGGCCGGGCCAGGAACCGTCGCGTGGAGATCTACGTGATCCCGGCCAAGTAGGTCGTCGCCTCCTTATTTCTTGGGTTTGCTGAACATATAGAGAAGGTCGAAGATTGCGGCGAGGAGCAGTGCGCCCAGTACCAGGAGCTTGATCCTGGGAGCCAGGGGCTGCAGCTCGAAGGCCTTGTCTTCGCCCTCCTTCTTTTCTTTGACGGGTTTCTCCCTGACGGGCTTTTCCCGGGCAGGCTTGTCATTGTTCGCGACCGTCTCTTCGGTACCGGCCGTTGTTTCATCCTTTTCCACCTTGGCCGCGGTGTCTTTGCCCTTCTGGGCCGGAACGTCGCTGACCTGCTGCTCCGCTGCGCCTTCGCGGCCATACAGATACAGCACGTCCATCCCGTTGCAGGACAGGACGACGGCCATCCTGTTGCCGGACGTGGGGGCCTTCCCCGTGAGGGTCAGGGCGTCGAAGCCCGTCGGGCTGACCAGGTAGGAACCGCCCGAGCTGGTCAGCTGGCCGTTCACGGCGCCCGCCGCGGCGATCTTCTTCGAAGACCAGTTGGACTTGTCCCAGCCGGGATCTCCCTGCAGGAGGGTGACGCGGCCGTAGACCTGGTCCGGCGCTGCACCGGGATCGCCCGATTCCGACACGGATACCGTCACCGATATCGTCTCGCCCGGGGCGTATTCGGATTTCAAGGTGGAGAACACGCCTTTGGAGGAGAAGACCGCGAGGGACTGGCCCGAGGTCACTTTGCGTTCGTAGGAGAAGGTGCCGGACTTGAAGGAGCGGTCGATACGCACTTTCTGGCCGTCCTCCCAGAAGCCGCCGGCGCCATAGGTGGTGGTCTCGAGGAGTGTCCAGTTGTTGTCCTGTGCGGCGACCGGCCGGGCGAATGCCATCAGGCAGAGGGCACAGGCGATGAATAGGTTTTTCGTTCTCATGGCTCCTACAGTTTGGTGATCACGAAGATGGCGGCGGCGATGATGAGCACCAGGATGATGCTTCCGATCACGATGCGCGACGAAGAAGGCTTCGATGCAGGCTCCGGCTCAAGCTTCGCCACCGGCTGCGGCTGGGGCTTCGGCTGGGGCTTGGACTCCGGCCTCGGGGCCGGCTTGGGTGCCGGCTTCGGAGCCGGTTGGGGTGCGGGTTTGGGTGCCGGCTTCGGAGCGGGCTGGGGAGCCGGTTTCGGGGTCGGCTTCGGCGCAGGGGCCGGTTGGGCCGGCGCTACGGGCGCAGCTTCGACGGCGACCAGTGCGCCGCAGTTTTCACAGAATTTGGCGCCATCCGGAATCTGGGCGCCGCATTGTTCGCAAAACATAGTAAATAACAGGTCAATACTATCGCGAAGATAATGAAAAACGCGGGAATAATTCGTATCTTGCAGAAGAAAACGAAAGCAACCACTCAAGCATTATGAAAAAACTGGCTATCAGCTTCCTTCTCTGCGCTCTTTTTGTGAGCGGAACGTACGCACAAAACATCAGTTACGGCAATTATCACCAGCTGCGTCAGCCCATCCCGATGATCCTGGACACGGACTTCGGCAGCTGCACCGACGACCTGTTCGCCATCGTGATGCTCTATCATTACATCGAGGACGGTCTGGTGGACCTCCGGGGCGTCATCGTGGACCGCGAAGGCGATCGCAACGCCGTGCTGGTCGATGTCTTCAACCAGTTCTACGGGCATCCCGACATCCCCATCGCCCTGGAGCACAACGGCGTCAAGAATCCCTACGACTTCATCCCGTACAGCAAACTCGTAGAGTTCAAGAATCCCGACGGGAGCTGGCTGTACCCCCGCTCGATCGATCCCAAGCAGCTGCCCGAAGGTTACAAGATGTACCGCAAGCTGCTCAGCGAGGCCGAGGACCACTCGGTCGTGGTGGTCGCCATCGGTATGATGACCTGCCTGTCCCAGCTCTTCGAGTCCGGCGCGGACGAGTACTCTCCGCTCAGCGGCGTGGAGCTGTTCGGGCGCAAGGTCAAGTCCATCTACATCCAGGCCGGCCACTTCGACGGCAACGACAACCTGAGCGGATACAATATGCGGACGGCCTCCCGCGCCGCCGCCGTCTTCTACGACAAACTGCCGCGCAACGTCGACCTGATCCTGTCTCCGACCAACGTGGGCGAGATGATGGACTACACCTCCGCAGACATCCTCACGGACCTGTCTTACACGGACCTGAACCCGATCAAGACCGTCTATACGCAGTTCGACTGCGAGGTGGGGCAGCGGATGTGGGACACCAACTGCGTGGTCAACGCCGTCCTGGGCGACGGGGAATACAATCTCTCCCCGCGCGGCTGGGTCCGCTACCTGGACCGGGGCGAGGCGTCGCAGATGATCTTCACGCCCGATCCCGACGGCAACGCCCGCTACCACCTTCCCGGCGACACGTATTTCGCCGAGGAGAAGGTGATGGACATTCGCCGCCACACGCGTATGCTTCCCCGGCCTTCGGCCTATTCCATCGAAGCGCCGCAGCCGCAGCTGACCGGCGCGGACGCCGCTCAGTGGGCCCGGGAGCGGCTCGCGCAGCTCGTGGACAAGTATATGGGCGCCGCCGCCAACACCCTCGATCCCAATGAGGTGCGGCACCTGTTCCGCCCGCTGGGCTACACGGGTACCAACGCCGCCGATTTCCGCGAAGCGGAGGAGCTGGTATATGACTGCCTGCTGGAAAAGATGGTGCAGAAGGCGCTGCGGGAGGGAAACAGCGACCTCACGATCGTGATGGGCCCGCCTGCATCCGGCAAGAGTACGGCCGTCAAGAGTTTGAACCTGGGCGGGTCCGGGCTCATCTGTGACGGGGTGCTCTCCGAGCAGGGCGCCCTGGACGACCTGATCCGCAAGGCCCGTGCGCTCGGTATGCGGAAGGTCACCGTCGTGCCGGTGTACAACGACGTGCTGAGCTGCGTGAAGAACAGCCTAAACCACGCCTCCGGCCGCGTCACCGGCGTGGACGAGCTGGTCGCCGAATACCGCGGCCAGGCCGGCCGCCTGACGGACCTGCACCGGACGTTCCCGGACGTGGAGATCAAGCCCTTCGACTGCGCGCAGAACCGCGACCTGCGTCCCGTGAGCTATGCGCAGGCCCTGAAGTGGAATTACAACGTTAGCGCCGGCGACCTCCAGAAGGTGCTTTCCTTCCTGCTGGGCGCCGTCAACGACGGGGAGATCAGCCTGGGTTCGCTGAAGGCGACGACGGGAGACCTGCTGTCCATCCCTGGCCTGGACACGAAAGGACAGGCACTCGCGGGTCAGATCAACCAGCGAGTGTCCGAACTCTTGCAGGAATATATCGTCAGATAGGGACTTGACGTCCCATTAAGAATCGAAGCCCGCTTGGCAGGAACTCTTCAGGAGACTGCGGAAGCGGGCTTCCGCTTCTTCGGGCGTCGCCGTGTGCTCTTCCGGATCCGTGTTGATGGTGAGGCGGGTGACCTTGAATCCGTCGCCGGAGGCCTCGTAATCGGCTTCGAAGATGCAGTAGCCAGTCCAGCTGCGGTGATAGCAGATCCTGCTGTCGGTGCAGTACATAAACCAGTGGTCCTCCATCGCCACGGGGATGTGGCCGAGGCGGACGTTGGCCATCTGGTCTGCGGTAAGTGCGATGTCCATCGGCACGGTCACGTGCTTCTCAGGCATCGGCAGCGTCTTCCAGCTGTCTTTGGTGGCGGCTTCTTTCCGGCGGGTTTTGTTCATCGACAAACCACGCTATTTGATCACCTTGGGGAGGGCGAACGTGGAGGCGGGGAGCTTGGGGTTCTGGACGAATTCGGTCACCATCATCGAATTGTTGGCTCCGAGGGCGCCTTTGGTCTCCATCTTCAGGATGACGCCTTTCCAGGTCCAGACCTTATAGGTGACGGTGCGGAGAAGCGACTTCGTCTTATAAGTGCAGACCTTGCAGGTCTTGCCGAAGACTTCTTCGGTGCCGAGCTCCTTGTACTGGTTTTTCTTGATGAATTCCTCGCTGGGTTCCTCGTAATTGAGATCCGGGGTCCCTTCCGTCATCTTGGCCTCGTCCTTTTTGTCGTCGTCAAACCAGGCGTTGGTGTAGACCTTGCCGTCGCGGATCAGGATCTCGGTGTGGTAATTTCCCATCCCTTCCATCTGAATCTGGTCGTGCTGCTTCCTGAGCTTGCCGTAGTCGTCAAACCAGACTTCGTTGTACTGGAGACCGCCGCTGGTCTGGGGCTCATATTTCAGTTGTCCGGACTTGATGCCATATACACTCTGGGCAGAAAGGGCGACGGCGCCGATCAACAGGGCGGCAACGAGCAATAAAAACTTTTTCATACGTGCAAATCTATGTGGTTTCAGCAAATATAATCAAATTCTCCGAAATAACTTATCTTTGCCTTTGGATGAAGATGTCGGAACTCACATTGGACCGGGACGGACTCGCGGCGGCCATTGCCTGCGAGGACGCCGCTTTCGAGGCGGCGCTCCGCGAGGAGGCGTATCGCGTCAAGGTCGCGACCGTCGGCCCTGAGGTCTATCTGCGGGGACTGATTGAAATCTCGAATATCTGCGCCAAGAACTGCCTCTACTGCGGCATCCGCCGGGACATCCGCTGCCAGCGTTACGAACTCTCCGAGGAAGAAGTGCTGGCGACGGCGCGGGTCGCCGCCAGCCGCCGTTTCGGCTCCGTGGTGATCCAGGGCGGCGAGCGCGGCGACGCAGCCTTCGTCCGCAAGATCACCCGTCTGCTGAAGGAAATCAAGTCCATCGACACGGGGGAGGATCCGCCCCTGGGGGTCACCCTCTCCCTGGGCGAACAGCCCCGCGAGGTCTATGAGGAATGGTTCGACGCCGGAGCGCACCGTTACCTGCTGCGCATCGAGTCCTCCAACCCGGACCTGTACTACAAGATCCATCCGAACGATTCCCGCCATTCTTACGACCGCCGGCTGCAGGCGCTGTATGACTTGAAGGAGATCGGCTATCAGGCCGGCACGGGCGCGATGATCGGGATGCCTTTCCAGACGGCGGAGGATATGGCGGACGATCTTCTGTTCTACAAGAAGTTCGACGCTCCGATGATCGGTATGGGACCGTACAATCCGCATCCGGAGACACCGCTCACCTTGACGGGCGCCGCTTACCCTTCCGCCGAAAGGCGTTTCGCCCTCGGGCTCAAGATGATCGCGCTGCTGCGCCTGCTGATGCCCGACATCAACATCGCCGCGGCCACGGCCCTGGAGGTCCTGGACCCCCGCGGCCGCGAAAAGGGCCTTCTCTCCGGCGCGAACGTCATTATGCCCAACATCACGCCGGAAGAGCAGATGGTCAAGTACAATCTGTACGACCGCAAGACCTTGAACGCCAGCGACGTAAAGGACCTCTCCGGCAAAGGGATCGTCATCGGCTACGGCCGCTGGGGCGACTCGAAGCATTTTCGGAAAGAATAGCTAGACACTGATATGACTCTGAAGGATTACCTCAATTCCAACGATCGTTTCGCGGCCGGCTGCGGGGCGCAGCTCGTCGAGGTCGCTCCGGGCACCGCCGCTGCCATTATGGAAGTGACCCCAGAACATCTCAACGCCGGGGGCGTCTGCCAGGGCGGCGCGATCTTCACCCTCGCGGACCTCGTGTTCGCCGCGCTGGTGAATCAGCGGGAGAACCTTACCTTCGCCATCAATTCGACCATTTATTACCACGTGTCGGCCCGGGAGGGGGATACGCTGCGGGCCGAAGGACGGATCAGCTGCGACCATCATCGCATCCCTTCCGCGGAAGTGGAGGTTACCAATCAGGACGGCGTCCGCATCGCCAGCTTCACCGGACAGGCCTACACAGGTCGCAATCCGGTCCCTAACGTCATATTCCAATTATCGGGTTAAATGCAGGGATTAAAATGGAGTTCTCCAAAATTTTTCATAACTTGGTCTCCATGAAGAAGATACTTACCCTCCTTGCGGCCATTTGCGCCATCGCCTGCTCCAGTGACGAGACCAGGATTTATGACTTTACGGCCGAATCCAATTCGGGCGAAGAGATTGATTTCACCGACTACAAAGGCAAGGTCCTGCTGGTTGTCAACACCGCCTCCAAATGCGGCTTCACGCCCCAGTACGACGGTCTGGAGGCCCTGTACAAGCAGTACAAGGACAAGGGGCTCGTGGTCGTCGGCTTCCCTTGCGACCAGTTCGGCCACCAGGAGCCCGGCACCAACGAAGAGATAGCCGAGTTCTGCCGCCTGAACTTCGGCGTCACTTTCCCGCTGATGGAGAAGATCGAGGTGAACGGCGAGAATGCGCACCCCCTCTACAAATGGCTCTACTCGGAGAAGCCGTTTGCCGGCTTCGGCGAAGGAGAGACGGCGCAGTTCATGGACCAGATGCTTTCCCGCCAGGATGCGGACTACGCTTCCAATCCGGATATCAAGTGGAATTTCACCAAGTTCCTCATTGACCGCAAGGGTCGCGTCGTCGCCCGCTTCGAGCCGGTGGTGACCCCCGCCGAACTCGCTTCTTTCATCGAAGAGCAGCTGTAAACAGACGCTTAAAGCCCCAATTGTTTCCGTTTGCGGGCATAGTACCCGCTCCGTTTCGGATTCTCCGGGAACCAGCCCTTGAGAACGCGTTTCTCCTGGGCTATGATTTCGTTGATGTTCATTTGTTCAAAACAGCTATGGTGCTTATTTGAAGAACGCGTGCTGTACGGCGTCCTTGTATTTTCTTGATACGGGCAGTTCTTTTCCGGCGATGCGAACGCAGTCTGAAGACGGGACGTCCGCTTCCGACCGATTCACGAGGAAAGCCCGGTGAATCCGTATGAAGCCGGGGCCAAGTACCTCTTCCCATTGGCCTATGCCGGTCCTGTTCCTGTACTGCTGCCCGTCACGCGCGTAAATCCAGACCTCAGCATCGCGGGATTCTATGAAAAGAATATCCTCCTTTTTCAGGGAAATCTTCCTGTAGTCGGAGTGGAAAGAAATGAGGCTCCCGGCCGGATACTTCTTTTCCAACCTTTTCAACAGTTGATAGTGACCGTATGCAAGAATGGCGAGAACGGCCGCCACGAAGATCGGGTTCCAGAGCATGGCGGGCAGCTCCAGCCTTGTGCTGCCGGCGCGGTCGATGACAAAGGTGAACAGCAACTGCCACAGATAAATGAAGAAAAAGGTCATCGTCATCACCCCCAGTATGATGAAGACGGTGTCAAGCACACGTTCTTTCCTGTCCTGGATTCTTTCCACTTTGGGGAGGAAGAAGGACAGGGCCATCGCCGCCGGGAGAAAGGACAGGCTCATAATGATGGCGTGTCCCATATCATAGTCAAGGCTGGTAAGGATGCCCGCCGTCAAAACGATTGCGGCCAGCCAGTATGCGACGATGATGATAGCTTTCTTCATTCCGGATACAAAAATATGCATTCTTCCGCGAAATAATGATAAGAATGCGATGCACAGAGTCAGTGTTTGGGGATTTAACTTCGGTGTATGCGGATTTCGCTTTGCATTTCTATACCGGATGTGCGTACCTTTGCGTCAAGGAATTCCGAACCAGATTGTTCAACTAAAAAAAGAAACGCTATGCTTCCTCTTGCATCCAATCTCTTCAATCTTGTCTTTTCCGCCGATCCATTCGGAATCGGCGTCGTCACGTTGCTTCTCATCGCTTTGTTCTTCGTTGCCTGGAAGGCTCCGGCCTGGGTGAAGGAGACAGGTTTGACCGCGCTGGCTACCGGATGGCTGTGGACCGTGTGCGGCTTTATCGCGATGGCGAGGGCAATCGTGGAATGCGAACCCGACGTGGATATGTACATCATCTGGGGCGCCGTCCCTTCAGCTTTGATCCCGGCGGCATTCGGGACGATCGTCTACATTATCTCCTTGGTCATCCGCATTGTCCGGAAACCGAAAATGTAGCCGGTGAAAGGATGGAGCTTCCTCCGGTCAGAGAAACGAAAACGGCAGCCGTCGGGCTGCCGTTTTTTCGTTCCGGAGACGATTTACTTTTCCCGGACGGCCTTGCCGCTGATGTGCTCGATGGTGAACGCCAATACTTCCGCCTTGAGGCCGTTGCGGAGGATGTCGGTTTCCGTGTCGTAGCCGGCGGGGAAGTATTTCCCTGCCAGTGAACGGAGCCTGTCGATGCGTTCCCGCTCATCGGCGACGATTCCGACCCGACCGAAGCAGATCACGCTTTTCACGTGATACCACCAGTCGCCGGGTTCCTTTTCGGGCTCATCCAACACGGTGAAACAGGCCTTGTCGCAAGCGAAGATGGCATCCAGCTTGTGGCCTTCCCGGGCGCAGTGGAAATACAGTTTCCCGTCTTCAAACACAAAATTGATGGGTACGGAATAAGGATAACCGCCGTCCCCGTTGACCGAGAGGAAGCCCCGATAAGCGTTCTCCAGGATTCGGAGGCATTCTTCTTCCGGGAGAGCCTGTTTGGCCCGGCGCATAGGGCGGAAGGGCGGCCTGTCGACCACTTTCCGGAACACGAGCATTTCGTCATCTTCGCTCCAATGGCCGGCCTCCTCCTCGGGGACTTCGGGCCCGTGTTGGTGATTATTCCAAAACTCGACGACTTGGAAACCGCAGCGGTTGACGTAGAAATGGAGGTTTCTTTTTTCAAAATAAGGAGTGATCGTTTCCCAGACCCGGATCTCCGGATGCAGGGCCTCCACGGCCTTCCACGTCGCCTGCCCGATGCCTTTGCTGTGGCACTCCGGGATTACGAAGAGAAGATCCAGTTCCCCCTTCGCCTTCTCCCGGTCGATGGAAATCACGACGCCGCCCACCTTTTGACCGTCCAGGACGATACGGTAGGTCTCGGCCGTCTCTCCGTCGATGGAATGCTCGATCGTCGTGCGGGAGATCACTTCCTCTCCCTCCTCGCAACGGTCGTCCCGCATCCCGAACTCCTGCTGGGCTCCGTACTTGAACGCCCATTGATTGTCCAGAATGAACTGCTCCCTGTCCTCAGGCTGCAGGGGGACCAATCTGATATCTGCTTTATCCATTACATTTCAGAAAAAATCGATAAATGGGAATCAGGATTCCCGATATGCTCTCGGCGACAGGCCTTTCATCCTTGAAAAGAACTTGCTGAAGGAAGGGGTGTCGGAGAAGTGAAGGCGATCGCTTATCTGAGCGATGCTCAGCTTTGACGTGCGCAGCAGGAAAGAAGCCTCCGTCAGGAGCATATGGTTGATATAATCCATCACAGTGCGGCCGGAGACCTGGCGTACGACGCGGGAGAGATAGACGGGACTGATGCAGAGCCTTGAGGCGTAGAACGGGATGTCGCGGTGCTCGATAAAGTTGTCCGGTAACAGGCGGATGAATCCGATGAAAATCTCTTCGACACGCTGCGGAATCTGACGGTGCACGATCGTCCGGTCCTGGACATTCTGCAGGTCAAGCAGAAATATGGCGTAACGCATCCGCAATACCTCGGCCTTATAAATGTGGTCGGAAAGCTGGTAGTGTGTTATTTCGCGCATTTTCTCTGCAAGATGCCGAGCGGCATCAGCCGGAAGCGTCTGCTTAGGCTCGCGCAGCTGGACTACAGGAAGGGTTGCGATGTGCGCAAAGTCGTGGACGATCGGTTCCTCGATGACTATATGCTCGTCAGCCATCAGGCAAAGGCCGTGAAAATCTTCGGAGGAAGCCCTGACGGTAACGGGAAGCCCTGGAGAATAAGTATAGAAGTCGTTCGGGTAAAAAGTCAATTCCCGTCCGTTATAGAGGATCGTCATCCACCCTTTTTCAACCAGAATGAAGGCGTAGCAGGTGATGAACCCTTGGGTCTCGTTGGTTCGAAGGGCTGTCGTGGCGTTCATTTCCAGACAGTACATACTGTCATCCCAGCCCTCGGCGGGCAGGTTGTCTCCAAAAAAGATCTTTAACGCCTCTCTTAATGAATACATATCTGATACAAAGTAACAAATAAAAATCCATCATTGTATCGTTTCGGACAAGTTTTGTGCGGTTTGGGACGAATGGAATCCAGCCAATTCGCGTATATTTGTCAAAATTTGGTACTACAATTAACAACTAATAATCATGACAAAAGAAGAAGCATTGAAACAGTTCGCCCAAGCTGGCGCGGTATGGTTTGGAAACAGCAAACAGCATTTCGCATTCTCGGCTTACTGCCGTCTGCAGGGCTGGAACAAGCTGGCCGACAAGTGGAAAGAGGAAGCCGAAGAGGAGTGGGACGAGGCCGAAGAGGTGCTGAACCGTCTGGTGGAGCTCGGCTGCAAGCCTGCCGACCTGCAGGAAGCCATGAAGACGATAGAGTTCCCCTTCTACGACGATCCCAAACAGCAGATCGAGTCTGATTACAACCCCGATGCCGTAAAGATCATGAGCGAGATGGCCGAAGCCTTCAAGGACGACTATCCCACCCAGAAGCTCATCCAGAAATGGATTGACGGCGAGAAGGACCATATGGCCTGGGAAGCCCAGTACCTGAATTATATCGATAAGCTGGGTTACGAGAACTTCCTCACCGCAATGATGTAATGCCAGGGTAATCGCTCATTCAACCCTCACAAAGCGGAAAAGCAAGAAAGCCAGTCGGTAATCGACTGGCTTTCTTCAATTCTTTTTGCCTTTGACTTGGACGTCATCAGCTCCGGCAGCGTCGCACGGATGATATCCTCCAGGTAATCCCGGTCCTCAACGTTCGTGATATAGAAATGATCCCGGGCACTGGTCCACGATGAATTGAACGAAATCAGCGTTGCTGGCCATAGCTTATTTCTTCAGTTTCAAACACTTGCCGTCCGAGGATCCCGCTTCGGAATGACGACGTTCAGGCGCTCGACTTCGATCTTTTCCCACACCTGCTCCTGTACATAAGGTTCGCCGGCCAGGTAGCCGTCCAGCTCGCTGCGGTCTGCAAAATCCATGATGAGCACGGATCCTTTCATCTTCCCTGCTTCATCGAGCAGGCCCCCGGCGCAGATGACATGCTCACCCAACCGGGCCATTCCTTCCAGATGGCGGGGGCGCACAGCCATCCGCTTCTCCAGCATACCTTCTCCGTCGTATGCTTTAATGATAAACTGCATAGTGATTCGTGTTATTCGTTTTTCTTAGGAATCTTGGAGCCAAAAACAAAAAAAAGCTCAGCAGGAATACGACATGGCCGGCAATGCCGCTTTCAACAACCTTTTTTGTTCTTTGTCAAGTCTCATCGGGATGGTTTTATAAAATCCGATTTGTCGTCATAAAGATAGGTTTTCTGCCGGAATCAACAAAAAGTATCGTACCTGTTGTACCGATTATGGGGACGGAAGGCGCCGCTTACCGGGGCGGCTCACGGATGGATGCCGGCGGGAGCGGCGGGCTGCTCCAAATTCAAGACTTTATCGATAGGCTTGACCGATAAATCGGAATTTACTTGGGTTTTGAATACGGTTGCAAACTTACCACGCATTTCCCTCGCGTAAAATCGCTAAAAATGGGGATTTCATAGCCAAAGGATAATCCCGACCTTTGCACAAACAAAAAGGAAAATGGAAAAGAAAGAAAAACTGCTCCCGCAACTCCTTGCCTATGCAGGGAATAGGAAGGTTCTGACCTACCTTTCGATGGTTATTGCGGGCATCAGTCAGTTATTGGCTCTTGCCCCATTTTTGTTTATTTGGGCCATCCTCCGGGATGTGATTTCCGGTGATTACAGCCGCATCGCCCATTACGGCTGGATGGCCGTGGCGTTCGCCATCGCATCCATCGTCGTGTACTTTGGCGGCCTGATGTGTTCCCACGTGGCAGCATTCCGGATCGCTGCGAATATGCGGAAGACCCTGATGCAGCATATCATGACCCTTCCTATCGGCTTCCTGGATGCGTTGGGTAGCGGGAAGGTCCGCAAATGGGTACAGGAATCCACCCAATCCACAGAGACTTACCTGGCGCACCAGCTGCCGGACAAGGCGGGTATGTACGCCACCATGCTGGGACTGGCCGTGCTGATGTTCCTGTTCGATTGGAGGATGGGGCTGCTTTGCCTGGGGACGGTCCTGCTGGCCATCATCGTGATGGTCACCCTGATGACGGGCCCGACACTCAAGCGAAAACTGGGAGAATACAACAAGGCGCTGGACTCCATGTCCAATGAAGCCGTGGAATATGTCCGCGGCATCCCGGTGGTAAAGACCTTCGGCCAGTCTGATGGCCCGTTTCTTCGATGTCACGGAGGGCGCCATCACCCTTGGCGGTGTGGATATCCGCAGGGCATCGATACCGTCATCGGCACCAAGGGGACCTACCTCTCCGGTGGCGAGCAGCAGCGCATCTCCATCGCACGCGCCTTCCTGAAAGACGCCCCTATCATCCTGCTGGATGAAGCTACCGCCTCCCTGGACGTGGAGAATGAAACCTTCATCCAGGAGTCGCTTTCCCGGCTGGTCAAGGACAAGACCGTCATCATCATTGCCCACCGGATGCGTACTGTGGCTGGTGCCGACAAGATCGTGGTCCTGAAAGAAGGGAAGGTGGATGAGTGCGGTTCGCCTTCGGAACTCACCGCTTCCGGCGGCTTCTACAAGCGGATGCAGGACCTCCAGCGGAATGCCCTTGAATGGAATATTTAATCAAAAAGCATATGAAACCTGTATTTAAAGTCCTTTTGATGGCAATAGCCTATCTTGCCACATTCATCCTCGGTGCCGCCAGCGGTGCCATTCATCCCGCATGTTATGCCTATGCCGGCGCGGTTCTTCCGTTGGTGTTTGCATTCATCTACCTCTATACCTGCACCATCATACGTGGCTTTGGTGCGGCGACAGCCCTGAACGGTTTTATCTTTGTACTGTTCCTGATCGCCGGCGAGGCGGATACCACATACATCGTCGGCACCATCGTCCTGACGACGCTCGCCGAGCTCATCCGTTACTTCTGTGGATATGACACAAAGAAGGGCGTCCGCTGGAGTTTTGTCCCCTTCGCGCTCTCATTCTTTGCCTACACCGTCCACTGGTGGACCGACACGGAAGGCTCCATAGCCGCAGCAGTAGAAGAAATGCGCCCCGGATATGACCAGCTGATGATTCCGGTCATCAATAACGTTCCTGTGCTGATTATGGTGATTGTCCTGGCCATTCCCGTTGCGATCCTGGCCATGCGGCTGGCGGAGAAGATTTTGAAGAAACCTGCGTCAGAATTGGAATAGAGATAAGAGATTTGGCGCAGTTGTCCATACAGAATCCAGTATAAAAAGCAGAAAGTCAACCTTAATTGGTTGACTTTCAGTTGATTCGCAGACCAAACGCTCAGAATCTCGAACCTGATTGAAGACCTGCTCAAACTTGATGAATTTGCTGAGAGTGTCCATAATTGACAGCAGAACTTGCCGATATCGGCAAAAATTACTATCTTTGTAATGATTTTTGATAATAATTGCCGATAGCCATGGAGCTAATGACTGTGATTCAATATGCCGAAATGCACGGACTATCTGAAAGGACGGTCCGCAACTGGTGCAATGCCGGGAAGATGCAGGGCGCCTTTCTTGCTGGGAAGACTTGGACCATCCCTGCCGACGCTCCGCTTCCCAGAAAGGGTAAGATGAAGGTCTCTCCGCTCTTGAAGCGGCTTCTGGAAGAAAAGGATGGTAGGGTCAGCGGTGGCATTTATCACCGTACCCAGATTGATTTGACATATAACTCAAATCATATCGAGGGGAGTCGCTTGACCCATGAACAGACCCGCTACATCTTCGAAACCAACACCATTGGCATAACCGATGACGCCATCAACGTCGACGACATCGTCGAAACGACAAACCACTTTCGCTGCATCGATCTCATAATCGACAGGGCGGAAGAACGGCTATCCGAGAGCTTTATCAAAGAACTACACCGAATCCTGAAGACGGGTACATCAGACAGTCGAAAAGAGTGGTTCAACGTTGGGGATTATAAGAAACTGCCTAACGAGGTGGGTGGCCGCGAAACTTGTCCACCAGAGCAGGTACACACTCGGATGAAAGCTCTCTTTTCCGAGTATAACGCCAAGAAAGATAAGACTTTGGTGGATATCATCGACCTGCATCAGCGTTTTGAATTAATCCATCCCTTCCAAGACGGGAACGGCCGTGTGGGGCGACTCATCATGTTCAAGGAATGCCTGGCAGGCAGAATCGTACCGTTCATCATTACTGAAGAGGTGAAATGGTTCTATTATCGCGGGCTCAGCGAATGGGGGCACGTCAACGGTTATCTGACCGATACTTGCCTTTCCGCTCAGGACAACTATAAAGCGTTGCTGGATTATTTCAAAATAAAGTACTAATATGCGAAAAAGACCAAACACTCCGAATCTCGAACCTCTCGTTCATCGAAGGGCTGCTCCAGATACAAGCCTTCATCGATAGGCTTGACCGATAAATTTGGATTTAATCCTCCACTAACGC
>JAEEGI010008639.1_pt1 | contig 22451 bp, 20 predicted proteins | sample 8958751 | NCBI WGS metagenome assembly JAEEGI01 (sample SAMN16246545, study PRJNA631951) | gut metagenome | biome: gut microbiome; feature: rumen; material: KS-attached | host: Bos | place: Iran: Karaj | collected 2018-10 | reverse complement strand
ATCGGCCTCCTGACCCCTATCACTGTGCTTTAACCCCACCTCATGCACCCACCTAAAGCACACTTTCTCCATTTTAAATCGTATTAGCGTGCTTTAACCCACCCATGCGACCATGGTTAAAGCACACTTTCGGCCACAGAACCCCTATCACCGTGCTTTAACTCACTGGCGAGTATTAAATGTCGCAGGTGGGTCGATGAAGTGCCGCAGGTGGGCATTTTTGTTGACCACCTGCAGCGCAAATCGGCTACTCAGTGCGTATAGCGTCGCAGGTGGAAAGATTTTTGCCCACCTGCAGCGTTTTGCTTTGCCACCTGCGGCGGTACGGAATTACTTGCAGTAGGTTTCCAGGGCCTTGCGGAGGATGGTCAGGGCCTGGGCGAGGTCTTCTCTTTTCAGGACGTAGGCCATGCGCACTTGGTTTTTGCCAAGGCCGGGGGTGCAGTAGAAGCCGGCAGCTGGGGCCATCATGACGGTCTCGCCATTCAGGCGGAAGTCGGTGAGGAGCCATCGGCAGAAATCTTCGGCATCCTCGACGGGGAGGCTGGCGACGGTGTAGAAGGCGCCTTCGGGCATGGGGGAATAGACCCCGGGGATCTCGTTAAGGCCCTTGATGAAGAAGTCGCGGCGCTCTTTGTACTCTTCGAAGCAGCTGCGGGCATAGGCTTCAACGCCGTCAATGGAGGCATCGGCCACGATCTGGCCCAGCAGCGGGGGAGAGAGGCGGGCCTGGCAGTACTTGAGTACGGTGTCGTGCACCTGTTTGTTGTGGGTGATGAGCATACCTACGCGGATACCGCACTCGGAGTAGCGCTTGCTCACGGAGTCGATGAGTACGACGTTTTCCGGAATGTCCAGGGTGAGGGCGCTGGTGTAGGGCTTCCCGTTATAGACGAACTCTCGATATACTTCGTCGGCAAAGAGAAAAAGGTCGTGGGAAACGACGATTTCCTTGATCTGCTGCAGTTCTTCCGGCGTGTAAACATAGCCGGTGGGATTGGCGGGATTGCACAGCAGGATGGCTTTGGTCCTGGGGGTGATGGCCTTCTCGAACTCCTCTACGGGCGGCAGTCTGAAGCCGTCCTCGATGCGTGCGGTGACGGTTTTCACCACTACACCGGCCGTCTTGGCGAAGGAGATGTAATTGGCATAGCAGGGCTCTACCATCACAATCTCGTCTCCGGGATTGAGGCAGGTAAAAAAGCCCAGCAGGATGGCCTCCGAGCCGCCTGTGGTGATGATGATCTCCTCCGGAGTGAGCGAAATGCCGAACTTGTCGTAATATCCGCAAAGCCTTTCACGAAGGAAAGCATATCCCTCCGACGGACTGTACTCGAGCGTGGTGCGGGAAATGCTCTTGAGCGCATTCAGGCCTTTCTGCGGAGAAGGAAGATCCGGCTGGCCGATGTTAAGATGATACACCTTTACCCCTTCCTTCTTGGCCTGTGCGGCCAGGGGGGCAAGTTTACGAATAGGAGACGACGGCATCTGGGTGCCGCGCTGGGAAATATGTGGCATAGATTGGTTATAGCATTCCAAGCATACGGCTTCTCACCAGCAGGGAGGCTCCGTAAGGGGCGGCCTGTTCCCGCAGCTGGGTGAGCTTGATGGACGTGTCGCGGTTGGCGATGTTCAGGACATGGCGCTTGATGGCGGTGCGGATGGGCAGCATGAGATAGTCTCCCGCCGCCACGGCCACTTTGCCGCCGATTACCACGAGTTCCGGATTGAAGATATTGATCAGGCCCGCCAGGCCTTTGCCCAGGCTGGTGCCCAGCTTCTCAACCATTTCAATGGCCAGGATATCCTCGCTGTTGATGGCGGTGAAAATATCGTTCAGGTTCACGCGTCCTTCGCTCTTGTAGATGGCCGCCAGCGACGACGCACGTCCGGCGCTGAGCTTTTCGCCGATCTGACGGACCAGGGCCGATCCCGACGCCCCCGTCTCCAGGCAGCCGATTTTACCGCAGCGGCACATCTGGCCGTTGTCCAGGAGAGGGAAGTGGCCGAACTCGCCGGAATAACCCGACGTACCATAATATAGGTGTCCGCTCAGAATCATACCCATACCCAGGCCCCAGCTCACGTTCACGAACAGCATGTTCTTCTCCTTGAGACCGTCTCCCATGTACTCGCCGTACGTCATGGCGCGGGAGTCGTTCTCCAGCACGACGCGAACGGCCAGGTCGTCCTCCAGGATGGAGGCGATGGAGTGGTGCTCGTCAAAGGAATAGCTGTTGGAATAGCCGGTTTCCGGATTTACGCGGCCGGGAATGCTTACGCCAACGCCCATGACCTTGTTCCAGTCCACATTCTGGAGGTTGGCATACTCACGGATAGCCTTGGCAATGCGGTGCACTGCATCCTCATTGGCTTCCATCTTGAACGGAATACCGTCCTGGAACTTGAGGAGGCCGCCTTTAAAGTCCGTAATGGCAATGCTGGCGTGGGAATTCCGGATATCTACGCCGATAAAGTAGCCGGCTTCCGGATTGAGACCATAGATGGAGGGCCTGCGTCCGCCCGATGTGCCGGACTTGCCCATGTCGATCATGAAGCCCTCGTCCATGAGCTCGCCGATCAGCTTTGTGGCCGTAGGGACAGACGCGCCGATGGCTTCGCTGAGGGCGGCGATGCTGTGCTCTCCACGCTCGATGCAAAGATACAAAATAGTCTTTTTGAGGAGGGTGTTTTTATTATCCTTCTTGTCTAAAAAGGTAGCTCTCATAAGATTATCCGTTAGTTTGAGGCAAATATATAAAAATTTTTTCAATTATTTTCGTTTATCGTAAAAAATATTAAGAAAATAGATAAGCGGAAATTTTGTATCTTTGCATTTACGTATGTTCGTAAAAGTTAAAAACTGGTTCAGGGAGTTCCGCCTGTCCCTGAGAATGAAAATCACGCTGTCCCTCAGCGCGATAGCGGTGGTCCTCCTGATGTCCAGCATCATCTCGGTGCTGGAGTATCGGCACATGTCCAACTACGTTTCCAGCCTCATAGCCGGCAACGTGAACAATATCCACCGCACGCAGGAACTGGTGGCGGCCGTGGACGGATACAACTTGAAGATGCTGGCCGTCATCGGCGACGACACCTTCACCGCCCTTCCGGCCTTCGACTGCGACGGCTTCCTGGACCGCTGCAACGCCCTCAAAGGCTCGCTGGGAGGAAACCCCGAGGCACAGGCCTGGGCCGATTCCGTCATCTACGCCTACTCCGCCTACATGCTCGCTTCCACGGAGGTGGAAGACGTGTACGAGAGCAGTTTCATCGACACGCGGGACTGGTTCTTCTCCCGCCTTCAGCCCCTTTTCACGCGCATGCGCATTTACCTTGACGGTCTGTCGGCCTCCCTCTATGAAGAGCTGGAGACCAACTCGAAGGACTTCGACAGCGGTTTCTTCCGCAGCATCATACCCTCTTCCGTGGCCGTTTCGGTGGGCATTATCCTGGTGTTCCTGCTCATGTTCTACATCCAGACGTACTACGTGACGCCGCTGTACCGGATGCTGCGCAATCTGCGGGATTACCTGGGATACCGGCGCCGTTACACTTACACGTTCGACGGCAACGACCAGCTCGGAGACCTCAATTCCTCCATTACAGAACTCGCGGAGGAAAACCGTTCCCTTCGTAAGCGTATCGCGGATTTGAAGGACAAGCAATGAACCTGAAGGTCATATCGCGCAACGTGGGCATCGCACTGCTGGTCAGTGCGCTGTTTATGTTTTTGTCGGCCATGGTCTCCCTGCGGGACGGCGGCGACAGCGCGCTTGCGCCCCTTCTGATCAGCTTCACCATCACCTTCATCGTGGGTATCTTCCCCTTCATCTTCGTGCGGAAGACGTCCCAGATTTCGTTGAAGGACGGCTACATGATTATCTTTCTGTCATGGCTGCTGTCCTTCGTGTTCGGCGCCATGCCGTATGCCCTGTGGGGCGGTCCGTTCACCGTGGTGAACGCCTGGTTCGAAAGCGTCTCGGGCTTTACCACCACCGGTGCCACCATCCTGGATAACGTAGAGGGACTGCCGCGCAGCCTGCTGTTCTGGCGGTCGGCCACCCACTTTATCGGCGGCTTGGGTGTCGTGGTGTTCCTGCTTCTGATCATCCCCACCTCGTCGCCCGTGCGGCTGAGGCTCACCAACATGGAGCTCTCTTCGCTTTCGCGGGAGGACTACCGTTCGCGCGCCAACAGGACGGTGTATATCTTCGCCTATGTCTATATCGGCCTTTGCGTGGTGGCTTTCTTCAGCTACTGGGCGGCGGGGATGGGCGCCTTCGACGCCATCAACCATGCGATGTCCGTCTGCGCGGCGGGCGGCTTCTCCACGAAGACGCTCAGCATCGGCGCGTTTGACTCTCCGCTGATTTCACTCGTGACCATCGTGCTGATGTTCCTGGCGTCGGTGCACTTCGGCCTCATCTTCGTTTCGCTGGCGGGCCGTACGCTGCGCCCGATGAGGAACCCGGTGATGCGTTTCTACGTGACCATGCTGGTGGCGTTCTCTGTGGTTTCGTCGCTGTCTCTCAAACTGCAGGGCATCGATGAAAGCTGGGGACGCGCCTTCCTGGACGGCACCTTCCATGTGGTGAGTTACGCTTCCTCTACGGGATTCGCCATCTCCGACAATGCCGCCTGGCCCATGCTTCCGTGCTTCCTGCTGATGCTCGCCAGCCTGGTCTGCGGCTGTGCCGGTTCCACCACCGGCGGTATGAAGGTGGACCGTGTGATTGTCCTGTTCAAGGCCATCCATATGCAGATCCAGAAGACGCTGTATCCCTCTTCCGTCTTTGAAGTGCGGATGGGACGCCGTGTCCTGCACGACGAAGAAATCTATCCCCAGATCCTGTACCTGGCCCTGTTCTTCCTGCTGGTGGGTTTTTCGGCCATCCTGTGCCTGCTGGTGGGGGATCCGAACGGGCATGCGCTTACGGGCTCCATCTCCACGCTGGCCAATGTGGGACCGTCGCTGGGAAGCATCGGCTCCCTGGGCAATTACGGGGCCGAGCCCAACCCCCTCAAGATTATCTTTTCCGTGAACATGTTCCTGGGCCGTGTGGAAATCTACCCCATCTTCGCGGTGCTTTCCTCCATCTTTAACCGGAAGTATCAGGGACGTGCGTAACGAGTTTTTCTACAAGGCTTTCTGCGCCCATTTTCCCTTCGAGGCAACAGCGGACCAGACGCGGCTGCTGGAGGCGGTGGCGTCGTTTTGCGTATCGGCCGACGGCGACATCCTTGTGGTGAACGGCTATGCGGGCACCGGAAAGACTTCCGTCATGGCGGCGGTGGTCGCCGGGCTGCGCGAGCTTTCCGTTCCGTGCGTGCTGCTGGCTCCCACCGGCCGCGCGGCGAAGGTCCTGTCGCAGTATGCCGGGCGTCCCGCTTCGACCATCCATAAGCATATTTATCGGCAAAAATCCTTCGGGGCCGACGGGATGGGCGCCTTCTCCCTTGCCCCCAATAAGGCCCGCAGCACGTTGTTCATCGTGGATGAGGTGTCGCTGATAGGCATTTCCGCCGGGGATGTCGGGGCTGCATTCGGCACGGGCGACCTTCTGGCCGACCTTGTCTCCTTCGTCCGCGCCGGGGACGACTGCAAGCTCATCCTGATGGGCGACTCCGCGCAGCTTCCGCCCGTGGGGCTGGATGCGTCGCCGGCTTTATCGGCCAGCTATATGGACGGCTTCGGCGGGGTGTCGTACGTGGGGCTGTCGCAGGTGGTCCGGCAGGCGGCCGGCTCCGGGATCCTGGTGAACGCGACGCACCTGAGGGACCTGCTTCCCCTGCAGGATGCGCTGCCCGTCGGGGGGCTGGGTCTCACGTGCGAGGGATTCCCCGACTTTGCGCATATCTCCGGCGGCGAGCTCCTGGAAACGCTCTCTGACGCCTACGGACGCTACGGCGAGGACGAGGTTGTGGTGCTGTGCCGGTCCAACAAGCGTGCAGGCCGATACAACCTGGGCATCCGCGGCCAGGTCCTTTACCGGGAGGAGCAGCTCACCCGGGGCGAAAAACTCATGGTGGTGAAGAACCATTACCTCTCCGGGCTGGAGGGGACTGATTATATTGCCAACGGTGACATCGGCACGCTCGTGTGGATCAAACATTTCGAGGAGCGATACGGCCTGCACTTCGCCGACGCCTGCATCGCCCTTCCCGACTACGGCAACCAGGAGGTCGAGATGAAGGTCCTGCTGGACACCCTCACTTCCGACGCCCCTTCCCTCGACTACGCCGCTTCCCAGGCCCTCTGGCAGGGCGTTTGGGCCGATTATGACCACATTGGCGCCAAGCGGAAACGTTACGAGGCCGTTCGGGAGGATCCGTTCTATTCTGCGCTACAGATCAAGTACGCCCATGCCATCACCACGCACAAGGCCCAGGGCGGGCAGTGGCAGTGCGTGTTCATCGACAACCCCTTTTGGCAGGACGATGTGACGGACGACGACATCAAGTGGCTCTACACCGCCCTTACCCGCGCCGTCTCCCAGGTGTATCTGGTCAATTTCCCGGATAAGGTGTTTGGGTCCCGTTAGGACCACGCGCAGCACATGTTTTGTCATTCTGAGCTTGGCGAAGAATCTATGCCTCATTGGGCCCACGGCCGAAGAAATTTTTTTTTCGGGACGGGGCCCGAAAAACCAAATTTCCTTCGGCCATCGCAACGCCCACGCGCAGCCCGGTTAAAGCACACTTTTGCCATTCTAAATCGTATTAGCGTGCTTTAACCCTACCTCATGCACCCGGTTAAAGCACACTTTCGGCCACAAAACCCCCATCACTGTGCTTTAACCCCACCTCATACACCCGGTTAAAGCACACTTTTGGCCCCAGAACCCCCATCACTGTGCTTTAACCCAACCAAAAGATGGCGGCAACGAGTTTTTTTCGTAACTTTATTGGCATGAAAACGAACCAATGGATTACAGTGGCCCTGTTGCTGGTGGCGGCGGGCCTCACGGGGGGCCTCACGGCGGAGGCACAGTCGGCCCGGGACCGTATTCCGGCTGCTTATAAGTGGCTGAGTAACAAGGAAGTCGCATTTTCCTACGACGGCAGCTATACAGACAGCACCTGTTTCTCCCTCACGGTGGGGAGAAACCGTACAACCCGTAAGGACGGCGTCAAGGCTCCCGAAAAGTACGCCGAATTTCCCCTGCAGCCGGAAGGCGCCGTGAACCTGACCTACAGCCCGGACTCCACCAAGCTCGCCTTCACGCGCGCGAATGATTTATGGGTCGTGGATATCGCCAGCGGCAAGGAGACCCGGCTCACCACAGACGGCACCGAAACCATCATGAACGGCTATGCCAGCTGGGTGTACTATGAAGAGATCTTCGGCCGGCCTTCGCGTTACCGCGCCTTCTGGTGGAGCCCCGACTCCCGGACCCTCGCCTTCTACCGCTTTGACGACACCGACGTGCCGATGTTCCCGATCTACTCGCCCTTCGGCCAGGACGGGACCCTCCGCCGCACGCATTACCCGAAGGCCGGCGAACGCAACCCCGAAGTGCGCATCGGCTTTGCCCACTTGAACGACGGCGCCATCACATGGGCCGATTTCGACCCGCGCGACGACCAATACTTCGGCACACCCTTCTGGGGGGCCGACAGCAAGACCTTCTACGTAGCCCGCGAGCCCCGCATCCAGAACACCCTGGACCTGTACGCGGTGAATCCGGCCGACGGCAGCAAGAAGGCCATCTACCACGAAGAGGTCTCCACCTGGCTGGACTGGATGGAGGATATGCTCTTCACCGACAAGGGTTTATACATGGTGCGCAGCTTTGAAACCGGCTGGCAGCAGATCTATTTCCTGAGCTACGACGGCGCCACGCTCAAGCGCCTCACCGACGGTCCCAACTGGCGCATCGTCCTGCTTCGTGCCGACAACGACGGCACCGTTTACTTCGCCGCCGAGCGCGACTCCCACGTGCGCAAAGCGCTGTACAAGGTGTCGCCGAAGGGGGTGATATCGGCCCTTACCGACACCGCGATGAACTTGGCCGATGTGAGCTTCGCCCCCGACGGGAAGCACTTCGTGACGCTGGCCTCGAACCTCCGCACGCCCTGGGAAGTGCGTCTGCACGACCTCAAGGGCCACTCCACGCTGGTGGGCGCCATGGAAGGACAGGCCGATGGCACGGGCGAGCTCGTCTCCATCACGGTGGACGGTCTGGAGCTCCCGGGCGTCATCTATTATCCGGAGAACTTCGATCCCTCGCAGAAGTACCCCGTGCACGTGGACATCTACGGCGGCCCCGATTCCCCTGAAGTGCACGACCGCTGGGTGGCCCCTTCGCGGTATGCCTGGTATCGGCAGAACGGTATCATCGAGCTCATAGCCGATTGCCGCGCGGCAGGCCACAACGGCCGGGCCGGCACCGACGCCATCTACAAGCGCCTGGGAACGGTGGAGGTGAGCGATTTCATCGAATGGGCCAAGTGGCTACAGAGCCTCCCGTACGTGAAGGCCGATAAGATCGGCGTAGAAGGCTTCAGCTTCGGCGGCACCATGACTGCGCTGCTGGTGGCCGAAGCCCCCGAGTACTTCCACTACGGCATCGCCGGCGGCGGCGTGTACGACTGGGCCCTGTACGACACCCACTACACCGAACGCTTCATGTCCACGCCCGAGGACAATCCGGACGGCTACCGGGAGACGGCCGTCATCCGGCGGATGAAGGGCTATCCTGCCAAAGTGGGTTACGGCTCCGGCGTGGCTCCCGTGATGCTCAAACTCACCCATGGCACCGGGGACGACAACGTCCACTTCCAGAACACCCTGCAGCTTATCGATGTCCTGCAAGGGCGGGGGGGCGATTTCGAGTTCATGATCTATCCCGACGGCATGCACGGCTACCGCGGCTACCAGCGCGCTCACTTCGAGCGGGCCAACCAGGACTTCTGGAAAAAGTATCTGCTTTCGGAATAAGATTATTCTTTCTTGGGGACGTGCAGGATGGTTCTTAGCACGTCCTCATTGTTTCTAGTCAGACGGGCCAACTGCTTGATGGAAAACGTTTTGCCCTGGTTCCACATCTGCGTTGCCAGGGCGATTCTATCGGCCTGACTCAATTGTTTGACGGAGATGCCGTATCTCTTGTTGCTAACCTCTTCGATTTCCTTCAGCAGTCGGCTTTCGTCCTTCTTTTCCAGGAAAGGGCGGGCGTCGGCTGCTTCCATTTCGGCCAGGTCCTTTTTCTTTACACTCAGGAAGGCGATGTACTGGCGTGGGGTAAGAAAAACGTTCTGTTTCAAGTAGTTTACATCAATGTAACTTGCCGGTACGAGCATGTCTTTTTCGTCGTATCGCCACGCTGCAGGGAGTTTTACACGGGTGCGGAACCGTCGGCAGGCATCACGGTAGTCCAAATCTCCCACGCTTCTGTAGTGATTCTTCTCCAAGTGGCAATATACGTTGCCCGGGCCCCAGGGGTAGTCTTCCGGCAGAAACTGATATCCGGCCTCGGTGCAGTTTCTCAAAACGTAAATGATCTTACGGCGCAGTTCCTCATCGTTCAGGATTTTATCGGCCTGTATAGAAATGGAATTCTTGACAAGTTCGCCCAGCCCTTCCTTATTGTATCGCCTTACTATCAATCTTTTAACCTGAATCTTAAACTTCTCTATTTTCTCTGCCTGGCCACGGAGCACTATATGGAAATGCGTTCTCATCACTTCCAGCGCTAGTATCCGCAGATGGCAGAAGTAGGCGGCAACAGCCAGTTGATTCATCATGTAAATGTGGTCTTCATCCGTGTCGCACAGTACCAAAATCCGAGTTCCGTCCGAGTACACATGATAGCAGTCATCAATGCCTTTTGGAGTAAATGTGTCCATGTCTGTTCCATTTTTGCAAAGTACAGAAAACTTATCCGTTTCATCAAAAATGAAACGGATAATTGGCAAAATGTGGCCTTGACGCACGTGTATGGCCGATCATGCGGCAAATATATGACGAATTTTTGCTTTTTTTTCGCACTCTGTTGGCGGCTTCATAGGGAAAGAATGGGCACAATCCCGCTTCGCTGGAGGCGGTTGGGTTAAAGCACAGTGATGGGGGTTCTGTGGCCGAAAGTGTGCTTTAAGTGGGGTCGCGAGGGTGGGTTAAAGCACGCTAATACGATTTAGATTGGCGAAAGTGTGCTTTAACTATGGTCGCAATATGGGGTTAAAGCACGATGATGGGGGTCAGGAGGCCGAAAGTGTGCTTTAAGTGGGTGTATGAGGTGGGGTTAAAGCACGCTAATACGATTTAGATTGGCGAAAGTGTGCTTTAAGTGGGTGTATGAGGCGGGGTTAAAGCACGCTAATACGATTTAGATTGGCGAAAGTGTGCTTTAACCGGGGGCAAGAGGAGGGCGCGGGGCGCATTTGCAGGAATTGGGGAATTTGGCTAACTTTGACGTGAATTAGAAGAGAAATATGGAAAGTGACTACATATGGGACCCGCTGCGGCGGAAGAGCGTGAAGAATACGCCGGAGGAGGCTGTGAGACAGTGGTTCATCGGGGTGCTGCATCAGGGCATGAAGGTGCCGGAGCACATGATGGGCAGCGAGGTGGCGTTCAGCCATGCGGGAAAGGAGTACAGGGCCGATATAGTGGTCTATAACCGCGCCGCGGAGCCGATGATGATCGTGGAGTGCAAGCGGCCGGAGGTGACGCTGGACCAAAATGTGGTGGACCAAGCCCTGCGCTATAACAACGAACTCAATGTGAACTATATAGTCATCACCAACGGTATCAAGACGTTCATCTTTGAGCGACAGGCCGATGGATGGCAGTTCATGCAGAAAGCCCCCATGTGGGAGGATATGCTATGACCATAACTGAAGGATATCTGGATAATCCGGTGTTCAAGCTGGTGAGCGAAACGGCCAGGGAACTGGGCGTGCGGGCTTTCGTGATCGGAGGCTATGTGCGGGACTGCTTCCTGGGACGCCCCAACAAGGACATCGACATTGTGGTGGAGAGCACTCCCGGCGTGGAGCATGCCGGCATTGCCCTGGCCAAAGCCCTTGCGGCCAAGACGCATGCGCGGGTGAGCGTGTTCAAAAGTTTCGGAACGGCCATGCTCAAGTATCACGGCATGGAAGTGGAGTTTGTGGGAGCCCGCAAGGAGAGCTATAACAGGGACAGCCGGAAGCCGATCGTGGAGGACGGCACCCTGCAGGAAGACCAGCTGCGGCGGGACTTCACCATCAACGCCATGGCCTTCTCCCTGAACGAAGAGGACTTCGGCGCCCTGGTGGACCCCTTCGGCGGCATCAAGGACCTGGCGGCGGGCATCATCCGCACCCCGCTGGAACCCGAACAGACCTACTCCGACGATCCCCTTCGCATGCTGCGCGCGATCCGCTTCGCAACGAAGCTGAGCACCCCCGAACACAAGTTCGAGATAGTTCCCGAAAGCATCCAGGCCATGAAGAACATGGCCGACAGGCTTCAGATACTAAGCCGCGAGCGCATCGTCGAGGAACTGAACAAGATGCTCATGACGCCGCAACCGTCCATGGCCTTCCAACTGCTGGAAGATACCGGCCTGCTGAAGCAGTTCCTTCCGGAGCTGAGCCAGCTCAAAGGCGTGGAAACCGTTGACGGCAAAGGCCACAAGGAGAACTTCACCCACACATTGCAGGTGGTGGACAACGTCGTCGCCTTCGAAATAGAAGCCGGGAAGGAGCCGAATCTCTGGCTCCACTGGGCCGCCCTGCTGCACGACATAGGCAAGCCTGCCAGCAAGCGCTACAGCGCCACCCAGGGCTGGACCTTCCACGGGCACGAAGTCATCGGCGCCCGCATGGTCCCGAAGATCTTCGAGAAGCTCAAGATGCCTCTTAACGAGAAGATGAAATACGTCCAGAAGCTGGTGAACCTTCACCTGCGGCCCATCGCCCTGGTGGACGACGAAGTCACCGACAGCGCCGTGCGCCGCCTCCTCTTCGATGCGGGCAACGACATCGACGACCTCATGCTCCTGTGCAATGCCGATATCACCTCGAAGAATCCCGCCAAAGTGGCCCGCCTGCGTCACAATTTCGAGCAGGTCAAGGCCAAGATGGCCGAGGTAGAAGCCAAGGACGAAATCCGCAACTGGAAGAACCCCATCACCGGAGACTACATCATGCAGGTGTTCCACCTGGAGCCGTGCAGCGTGATCGGCCAGCTCAAGGAAATGGTGAAGAACGCCGTCCTGGACGGGGAAATTCCTTATACCTTCGAGGCGGCCGATGCCTACATGCGGCAGAAGGCGGCAGAAATGGGCTTGATAGATTCTTCGCTTCGCTCAGAATGACAATAGACGATTATATCGCGTACATTCGGGATGTCCGGAGGTATTCGCCCCGTACGCAGGCGTTGTATGCCGATGCGTTAATGGGCTTCAGTTCCTTCGTCGCAGACGCTCCTCAGGATGACATAACCCCGCACTTGATCCCTTCCCGTATCAGGGAATACGAGGCACACATGATCGAGCGGGGGCTGAAGCCCCGCACGGTGCACCTGCACATGAGCGCGCTCAGCGGCTACTGCAACTACCTCATCAAAGAAGGAAAACTGAAATCCAACCCCGTGCGGACCGTTCGGCGCCCCAAGATGGAGAAACGCCTGCCAGAGTACTTCACGGAAGGGGCCATGGCCGATTATCTCAGGGAATCGGCCCACGCAGCGGGGGAGGACGAGTTGGAACTGCTGCTGAGCACCGCGCCGGGGACTGCGCTCGCGAAGGAGCTCTATGAACGGCGGTTGCGGCGGCTCACGGTGAGCCTCCTGTACGGATGCGGCATCCGGCGGGCGGAAATCATCGGCCTTCAGCGCAAAAGCGTGGATGCGCGACGCGGTACGCTGCGGGTAAAAGGCAAGGGCGACAAAATGCGAGAAATTCCGCTGATTCCTTCGCTCGTAAAAGAAATTTCACTATATTTACGTGCAGCTAGTTTCATGGTGCCCGGGGAAAACAGCCCGGAAAGCCCGCTGCTCATGACGGAAAAGGGCCAGCCCCTGTATCCGGCCTGGGTGGACAGGGCGGTGAAAACGGAACTGCAAGGCCGCGCCGGCATAACAGGGAGGAAATCCCCCCACGTGCTCAGGCATTCGCTCGCGACAGCGCTGCTGGAAGAAGGAGCAGACCTGAACGCCATCAAGGAAATGCTGGGCCACAGTTCCCTCGCAGCCACCGAGGTGTACACCCACAACTCCGTGGAACGGCTCAAGGCACAATACATGAACGCCCATCCAAGGGCAAAAAACGAAGACAGACATGATTAACGTTAAGTCCCTCAAGTTCAATGCAGACGAGAAGCTGCTGGACTTCATTGACAAGAAAGTTGGTAAAGTAGAGAAGTTCTTCGACAATATGGGAGACATCGATGTCACCCTCAGTCTCCTCCCGGACGCCGCCAATAAGAGCGTCAAACTGCAGACGCACATCCCCGGGGAGGATCTTATCATTGAGCGCAACGCCTCCACCTTCGAGGATGCCTGCACCCAGGCGGTAGATGCCCTCAAGGAGAGGATTGTACGTGCCAAGGAGAAGAAATTCGCCAAATAGTGGCAGCCGCTAAAAGCTACATAGAGACGGACCGTCAGGTCCGCAGTATTCTTGAAGATGTCCGGAGTGGCATCTTCAAGTCTGTTTATCTGCTCATGGGAGAAGAACCCTACTATCCGGAGAAGGTGTGCGAAGCCATCGTCGCCAATTGCCTCCAGGAGTGGGAGAAAGACTTCAACGAAACCATCTGCTACGGAGGAGAGGTGGATGCAGACACGGTAATCACCGCCGCCCGCCGCTTCCCCATGATGGCAGACCGCCAGCTGGTGGTGGTGAAGGAAGCCCAGCAGATGAAATCCCTCGAGGAACTCTCCATCTACTGCCAGCAGCCGCTGGAGAGCACCGTGCTGGTGATCCTCATGCACGGCGCATCGGCCGACAAACGCAAGGCCCTCTACAAGAGCGTCCTCAAGACGGGCGTCATCGTGGAGTCGCTGCCCCTCAGGGATTACGAAATGCCCAAATGGATAGCCTCCTACTACGAGGAAAGGGGCCTGTCCATCCACCCGGAAGCCGCCGCCCTGATGGCCGAAAGCGCCGGAACGGACCTGGGCAAGATAGCCGTGGAAACCGAAAAACTTCTCAAGAACCTCCCGGAAGGGACGAAGGAGATTTCCGTGGCCGATGTAGAAAAGAACGTGGGCGTGAGCCGCCAGTTCTCCATCTTCGAGCTCACCAAGTGCCTGAGCTATCGCCAGGCGGCCCAGGCGCTGAAGATTGCCGCTCACATAGGCCAGACGCCGCGTTTTGCCCTGCCGATGGTGATCGCCCCCCTGTTCACGCACTTCCAGCGCATCCTGAAATACCACGCCGGGGAGAAACCCGCCGTGAATCCGTACTTCCTGAAAGAGTATGATGCGGCCGCCCGCAACTATCCTCTTCCCAAGGTGATGACGGTCATTGCCCTCCTGGAAGAGTACGACTACAAGGGAAAAGGCGGCGACGCGGGAGAAGCGACGCCTGCAGACCTCTTCGTGGAATTAATTTCGAAAATTTTATTGTAATTCAATAACTATTTATTATATTTGCCGAAACTTTTATTGACATGGCAATCATTGAAGTAAAGAACTTAACCAAAACCTTCGGGGAAAAAGTGGCACTGAACCATGTGTCGCTGGATATTCCGGAAGGAAAGATCTTCGGCCTCCTGGGGCCGAACGGTGCGGGTAAATCCACCCTCATCCGTATTATCAACCGCATTACCATCCCCAGCGAAGGCGAGGTGCTCTTCCAGGGACATCCCATTTCCGAGAAGGATGTGGCCCGTATCGGCTATCTTCCCGAGGAGCGCGGCCTGTACCGCAAGATGAAAGTGGGGGACCAGGCCATGTACCTGGCGCAGCTCAAGGGCATGAGTGCCCACGATGCCGCCGTCGAGCTCAAGAAATGGTTCGTCCGCTTTGACATCGCAGACTGGTGGAACAAGAAGGTGGAGGAACTCTCCAAGGGTATGGCCCAGAAGGTGCAGTTCATCACGACGGTGGTGCATCGGCCCTCCCTCATGATCCTGGACGAGCCTTTTTCCGGCTTCGACCCGGTTAACGTGGACCTTATCCGCAAGGAAATCCTGCGGCTCAAGTCCGAGGGCGCCACGGTGATCCTCTCCACGCACAATATGGAATCCGTCGAGGAACTCTGCGAGAACATCGCCCTCATCAACAAGGGTAAGCTGGTGGTGTGCGGCGGAACGGAAGAGATTCGCCGTCAGCACGGTGAGGACAACGTGGAAATCGAGTTCACGGACAATACGCTGAGCCGCCGGTCCATCCTGGTGCCCCGCCCCGAGGTGAACGCCAAGCTCACGGAACTCATCGGAGAGGGAGTCACCATCAATTCCTTCAAGGAAGTGATTCCCCGCATGAACGACATCTTCATCAAACTGGTAAAAGGGGAGGAATAAGCTATGAATATCAGCAAATTAGGCATTATCATATCGCGCGAGTACCTGAACAAGGTCAAGAAAAAGAGTTTCATTCTCATCACTTTCCTCGCGCCTGTATTTTTCGCCGCCATGTGCATCCTTCCCTCGCTCATCATGATGAACACGAAGGAGGAGACCAAGCAGATTGGCGTGGTGGACCGTTCCGGTATCGTGGCTCCTTTCCTGAAGGACAATGAGGTGACACATTATGTACTGCTGGACGCCGCCACCAATGTGGACAGCCTCAAGACCTGCCTCTCCGGAGCGGATCTGGATGTTCTGGTTTCCATCTCCGAGCTGGATCCCGAGACCAAGTCCGTCAAGGCTGCGTCCTATTCCGAGAAGCCCCTGGGCATTGACACCGGCAACATGATCGAGAGCCGTATCAACGATGCCGTTGAGGCATACCGTATCGAGCAGTCCGGCGTGGAGAACCTTGAGGAAATCATGGCGGGTGTGAAGTCCGACGTGAAGATGCACAGCTATACCATCGACGAGAGCGGTAAGGAAAGCATCTCCGAAAGCGGTGTTTACATGGGCCTGAGCATGATTCTGGGTATCGCTATCTATATGTTCATCGCGCTGTTCTCCGGCATGGTCATGAGCTCCGTCATCGAAGAGAAGAGCTCCCGTGTGGTGGAGGTGCTGGTGTCTTCCGTGAAGGCGTCGGAGCTGATGTTCGGCAAGATTATCGGCGTGGCCCTGGTGGCCCTGACGCAGTTCCTGCTGTGGATTCTGCTCACCGGTGTGCTTGTAGGTGCCGGCATGGGCATCGTCGGTAAAGACAAGATTATGGGCATGATGGGGAACGACGCCACCACCGAAATGGTGCAGCAGATTTCTCCGGACGTGAATCTTCCCGGCCAGGTAACCCTGGCGGATTCCCTCTCCGCCGTGACGGACACCACCGGCGTGGCTGCCGGAGAGCCTTCCGGAATGGAGGTGGTCATGTCCACGATCGGCAATATCAATGTCGGCCAGATTGGCATCGCGTTCCTGTTCTTCTTCGTGTTCGGCTATCTGTTGTATGCGTCGCTCTTCGCGGCCATCGGCTCCGGCGTGGAGAACGAGGGGGATTCTTCGCAGCTGCAGCTGCCGGTGACCATCCCGCTGATGCTCGGTTTCTTCGTGGCGCTGTATGCGTTCAAGGCGCCGGACAGCCCGCTGGTGTTCTGGTTCTCGATGATTCCCTTCACTTCGCCCATCGTGATGCTGGCCCGCATTCCCTTCGGCGTGGCTACCTGGGAGCTCGTGCTTTCGATCGCCCTGCTGGTGGGGACGTTTGTGGTGTGCGCGTGGGCATCGGCCAAAATCTATAAGGTGGGCATCCTGATGTATGGAAAGAAATCCACCTTTAAAGACCTGTGGAAATGGCTAAAAATGAAATAATTATCACCTCTTTGCTGCTGGTGGCGTGCTCCTGTGCGCCGCGCGTCGAGTGGCGCGCCGTCAACATGGACGGCCATCGCAGCGGTGTTGTGTCCCTCACGGCCGAGAATGCCGCTGAGGGGCTCGGCATTTTTACGGACTCCACCTACGTCATGCCGTCGGGGGCTACCTTTGCGGCCGATGGTGCTGCGGCGAAGGTGGCATCGGCCCTGATGGCGGTGCAGCCGGCGATGACTTCCCTGAAGGAGGTCGTCGGGCACAGCGCGGCGATGCTCATGAACGACCGCGACAATCCGGACCTGCCGCTGGGCAATCTCTTTGCCGATGTGCTGCGCTCCTACGGCTCGAAGTATTTCGGCGTGCCGATGGATTTCGCCATCACCAATTTCGGCGGAATCCGTGTGCCGCTGCCGGAGGGGGCAGTGACGCTGGAGGATATCTCGTCCATGTTCCCGTTCAAGAACTATCTGTGTTACTGTAAGATTCGTGGCTCTTCTTTGCTGGCCCTCTTTGAACAGCTGGCGGGGACCAAGGCGTTCCAGGCTACATCCGGCGCTACGGTGCGGGTGAAGGCCCACAAGCTGGAATCCGTGCTGGTCGGGGGAGAGCCGATCGACCCTTCCCGCGTGTACAACGTAGCCACGATTGACTTCCTGCTGGATGGCGGGGACAACCTGCGGATTGGCGCTCTCTCGGAGGACGTGCAGCTTACTCATGTGCTGCTGAAGGACGTGATGCTGGATTACGTGCGCTCGTGCGAGGCTGCGGGGGTTGTTATCGAGGGCCGGTCGGACGGCCGTGTAATCATGGAGGACTAAGCGATGAAAAGATTTTTTGCTCTGATTGCTTCCCTTGGCTGCCTCTTCTTTGCGGGCTACGGAGGCGGACTTTGGTGGAAGAGTGCCCACACGCAGCGGCTGACGATTCTGCATGTGAATGATACGCACAGCCACTTGGAGCCGGTGCGTGCCGGCGAGCTGGCGGGACGGGGCGGTGCGCTGGAGCGCGTGGCCTTCGTGGATTCCGTGCGCGTGGCCGATGGCTCCGCTAACGTGCTGCTGCTGCATGCCGGCGACTTTTCCCAGGGAACGTCTTACTTTTCCGAGTTTGGCGCTCCGCTGATGGTCTCGGTGCTGAATGCCATGCAGTATGATGTGGTGACGCTGGGAAACCATGAGTTCGACAATGGAATAGAGGCGCTGGCATCGGCCCTGGCAGACTGCACGGTCCCGGTGGTGGTGTGCAATTACGACTTCTCCTCCCTTCCGCTGGGGAAATATGTAAAGCCTTATGTGATTGTGGAGAAGGCCGGACGGCGCATTGGCGTCGTGGGTGTGCTGTGCTCCCTGGGTGCCATGGTGCCGGCGGAGACTTCCTCGCGGCTGGTGGAACTGGATATGGTTTCCTCCCTGCAGAGCACCGTGGATGCCATCCGACCGGAGTGCGACATGGTCATTGCGCTCACGCACATCGGCTACACGGAGCACAATCCGGGAGACATCACCGACCCTCAACTGTGTGCCGCCACCCGCGGAATCGACCTCTTCGTCGGTGGCCACTCGCACACCTTCATGTCCTCACCCGCTTACGTGCGCAACCTTGACGGCCGCCGCATCCCCATCGTCCAGTCCGGCTGGACCGGCGCCGTCATGGGGGAGATGCACTGGAAATAGTTCGAGCCCCCACCTGCGACATCACTGCCTGCTACCGGCTCATCTTATCTCTGGGGAAAGGAAATCGGCTAAAAAATATAAAAAACGGCTAAAACCATACTTTTTTTTAGCCGATTCTTGCATAGAGTGCTGGTTCTTTCTATGTTTGCGGCGACCGGTTTTCGGGCCGGGAGCCCTTTCGGGCGCACTTATTTGTTCAATTTAAAGCCCTAAAACGCTATGCGCACTCTTTTGCGAATTACCCGTGATGAGAACGGTTCCATTTCCGGGTACGTTGACAAGACCGATAACTGCTCCGAGTCGGTCTATCTGAAAGTATTCAAGTACTTGAAACAGTTTGACCCTTCTTTGAGGCGAAAGGCGGCCAAGTACGAAGGCCCTCATCCTTTCCTGGCCGAGGCACTGGTCACCTGGCGACGGGTCAAGGCCCACACCTTGGACATCCCGCCCTTTTTCATTCTGAACCAGCGTGTGCTCTTCGCTATTGCCGACGCTGTTCCCCAAACGGAAGAGGAACTCATGAATATTCCTGGTTTCGGTGCCTCAAAACTGGAAAAGTACGGTGCCGAAATCCTGAAGTTTACCACCGATCCGGTGGTGTAGTGGCTTTATCCCTGCGCCGTTGTTGGCTTGTCTGACCCTGGCTGTTATTGCGGCCGGGGTCATTTTTTTGCGCCCATGCTCCTGGTGCGTATCTGTCAATCTATCAACAAATTACGCATTCTCGGGTGCACCTGCACGTGCACCCGACAAACAGCAACTCGCTGCAAGTGAGCTACTTGCGCGTCAGCCGAAATTGGGAATAACTCCAAAGGGACCTTCACCAGGAGCCTAGAGGATATTCATGGATTGTTCGCGGACCTTCTCAAGTTCGTCTTTCATGCGAACGACGAGCTGCTGGATGCCGGCGTGGTTGGCTTTGGAGCCGGTGGTGTTGATTTCGCGGCCCATTTCCTGCAAAATAAATCCTAACTTCTTGCCGGGATAGGGCTCACCGTCAATGGTCTCCATGAAGTATTTGCAGTGCTGGCGGAGGCGGACTTTTTCTTCGTTGATGTCGTATTTCTCCAGGTAGAAGATCATCTCCTGCTCGAAGCGGGAAGGGTCGGGTTTGGCGGCAAGATCGGCCAGGGCCTTGTCGAACTTTTCGCGGACGTTGCGGATACGTTCGCCTTCGAGGGCCTCGACCTGGTCGTACAAGGCCAGGATGCCGGCCACGCGGGAGGTTACATCGGCATAAAGGGCCTTGCCTTCCGTGGCGCGGTAATCCATGAGCTGGCCGAGGGCCTGGTCCAGGGCGGCGGCGACGAGGGGCCATTCTTCGGGGGAAATGATATCGGCCTTCTTCGCGTCCACGACGTCGGGGAGGCGGAGGATGGCGGTGGCGAGGATGGCGGGATCCACTTCCTGGCCGATGGCGGCGAGGGTGCTCTTCCAGTAATCGCGGAAGGTGTCGGCATTGACGGTGTGCGCGCCATTGCCGGCGGCGGGCTCAAAGCTGATATATACGTCGATGGTGCCGCGGACGAGCTTGTCGGAGAGAAGCTTCCGCACCTCCAGCTCCTTGTCTTTGGGGAGGAGGGAGGACTTGATGTTGATGTCTGCGCTTTTACCGTTGAGCGTGCGGATTTCGATGGTGAGGGTGCCGCTCGCGAGGGTGGCTTCGGCCTTGCCGTAGCCGGTCATGGACTGAATCATTTCGCTATTTTTATTTTCGCTACAAAGATACTGTTTGCCCGGATTTTTTGCAAGTCAGCCGATTAAATTTTTTTAATAAGTAGGCCAACGAAAGGCCCTGATTTTTACGGATTAACCTTTGCTAAATCGGGTAATATTTTGTAACTTTGCTTATCTGTTCCCTAAGTGGAGCGATAAGGCGTCCGGGCGTCAGCTGGATAGCGACAAACGTTTGCCTTTCATCGTTACCTTGCCTGCTTAACCTAAGCGGGCAGGGGAATTAGAGAAGTGTCCATTCATGCCAAATTCAGCTATGCAAAAGACGATTATCATCACTGGCGGCGCCGGGTTCATCGGCTCGCATGTCGTGCGCCTTTTTGTGAACAAATATCCTGAGTACAGAATCATCAACCTGGACAAGCTCACCTATGCGGGGAACCTGGCCAACCTGAAAGACATTGAAGACAAGCCCAATTACCGCTTTGTCAAGATGGATATCTGCGACTTCGAGGGGGTGCTGGGCCTCATGCAGCAGGAGCATGTGGACGGCATTATCCACCTTGCGGCCGAGAGCCATGTGGACCGTTCCATCAAGGATCCGTTTACCTTCGCGCAGACCAACGTGATGGGTACGCTGAGCCTCCTGCAGGCGGCCAAGGCCTATTGGGCCGATGACTACGAGGGCAAGCTCTTCTACCACATCTCCACCGACGAGGTATATGGCGCCCTCAAGATGGACGGAACGCTGTTCACGGAGGAGACCAAGTATCAGCCGCACAGCCCGTACAGCGCGGCCAAGGCTTCTTCCGACCATTTTGTGCGCGCCTTCCATGACACCTTTGGCATGCCGACCATCGTGACCAACTGCTCCAACAACTACGGCCCGTACCAGTTCCCGGAGAAGCTGATCCCGCTGTTCATCAACAACATCCGCCACCGCAAACCCCTGCCGGTGTACGGCAAAGGCGAGAACGTTCGTGACTGGCTGTACGTGGAGGACCACGCCCGCGCCATCGACCTGATCTTCCACAAGGGCAAAGTGGCCGAGACCTACAACATCGGCGGCTTCAACGAGTGGAAGAACATCGACATCATCAAGGTGCTCATCAATACCGTGGACCGGTTGCTGGGACGCGCCGAAGGGGAGGATATGGATTTGATTACCTACGTCACCGACCGCGCCGGACACGATCTGCGCTACGCCATCGACAGCTCGAAGCTCCAGAGAGAGTTAGGCTGGGAGCCTTCGCTCCAGTTCGAGGAGGGCATCGAGAAGACCGTCCGCTGGTACCTGGACAACCAGGCCTGGATGGACAACGTCACCTCCGGTGACTACCAGAAGTATTACGAAGACATGTATAAAGGAAGATAGATTCTAATGTCTATTAGACCAGACATATATGATGCAATTGCAGCCGAGGGCTTTTCTTCTCGGGTGCTGGAATTGATAGATAACTACGTAAATGAAATTGTATATGGGACAGCAAGCTTTTCTAGATTCAATTTGCAAGAGCATGCAGGACTCTGCACGGCAGGTCCGGTGCTCATTGGGGCGTCCGTCGTCGCAGACTACGCGAGAGGAAGCTTTGAAGCAGGTTGCCATGCTGAAAGCGGCCAAGGAAGCTTCGCAAGCAACTTGCAAATAGACGCACTACAGGAAAAACTCATTGAGCAGTGGGCCAAGGCATCCCGGCTGTGGGTGGAAGACTCTGACGTAATCCTGTTGGAAAACTACGGGCCGATGATCGCTCAGGGAGCCGAAGCTAAGGTGTACTACCGAAACGGCTATGAATGTGATTGGGTTTACAAGAGATAGTGACGAGCTTTTCCGTATCATTCTTACCCAGCCGTATGTTAAGTGCCAGCGTCTGGCAACAAAACAAGAGATTGACGGGATGGTAGCCTCAAAAGGCTTTCAGGATAATTGGTATGGACAAGGTGTGAACTATGTGTCGGATCGAATTGCATTGGAAGATATGCACCCAGCCAACGTGTTCATTGATGATATTACAGGTAAGCCCATCTGTATTGATTGCGTTGTGAAGTTTGTTCAGAAATAATATTGCACAATAACTATAGATATGAAAATAGCAGTTGCAGGTACTGGATATGTGGGCCTGAGCATCGCCACTCTGTTGGCACAGCATCATGAAGTAATCGCTGTGGATGTTATTCCAGAGAAGGTGGAAAAAATCAACAAGAGAATCAGCCCCATCCAGGACGATTATA